>Ga0136633_1000569_pt1 | contig 28212 bp, 27 predicted proteins | sample AntDrymeUQ832206_2_FD_105494 | JGI IMG/M metagenome (GOLD analysis project Ga0136633, IMG submission 105494) | Polar desert sand microbial communities from Dry Valleys, Antarctica - metaG UQ83 (22.06) | ecosystem: Environmental > Terrestrial > Soil > Desert | place: Antarctica: Dry Valley... | reverse complement strand
TAGGGCGCGCGGACGGTCGCCGTCAACGTCTTGCCGGTCAGGATCATCATGTTGCCGACCTGCTCGAACAGGCTCTTGGCCGGCAAAAACGCCCTATCGGCTACTGATCTGACCACAGCGTCATCCCTCCATGACCGGACCGGCATTGAGTCAAACGGCGTTGAGTCGGGCGTTGGGTCGGGCGTTGAGTCGGGCGTTGGGTCATCTGTCCCGCCTCACGCGGGGGCGCATAAGGGGCAACCCCCGGAGACCTTGAGGCGCCACCAGCCCATGATCGCTCCGAGCGGCCCGAACTTCGGGACGACCCGGTAGCTCTTGCAGCCCGGCTCGCCGGTGTCCTCGTTGGTGACGATCTCCCAGCGGTGCCCGTTCGGATCCCGAACCATCGCCTCGATCTGGCCAAGTGCCTCCTGCCGGGCGACGCCGCGGCGGTGAGCATCGCCGCGCAGCCGCGCCAGTCGCTCGATCAACTCGCTTCGCGTCCGCTCGAGCTCTTCGACGCCAACCACGCGCGGGATCGGCCTGGCGGTGGCGGGGCGGTTCGGCGCGGGCGAGCGGACGTCATCCCAGGCATAGGCGGCCAGTTCGGTCTCGAGACGGGCAATCTGCTCGCGCAGGACACGGCGATGAGAGGCGGCGTCGAGTGTTGCGCTTGGAGTGGGAAGGGGGGAGAGCGGGATCGCAGGATCGGTCGGCTCACTCGTAGCGGCCGTGGCGAAGAGGATCGATGCGACGTCGCGGGCGTCGACGCCGGCGTCGGCGGCGCCCTGGAGCGCCTGGCTGACGACCTCATCGAGTTGGCGGAGGCCATCCGCCAACTCGGTTACGAAGGTGCCGCGGCCGTGCTCAGAAGCAATCAGGCCATCGGCCTCGAGTCCGGCATAGACGGCACGGCCGGTGTTGACGTTGACGCCGGAGAACTGAGCGAGCTCGCGGACACTCGGCAGTCGATCGCCCTCGTGAAGGGCGCCGCGGGCGATCATTGCGCGGATCTTCCAGTCGAGCTGTGTGCCGAGCGGAATCTCGGAGCCGCGTTCGACCTGGAAGTTGACCATCGAGCTGCGGCTAACCTCCTCAGGACGCAAAGGCAGATCGGCGAGGCTGAGGCGGGGGCCAAGGTCGGTCGTCGGTGGGCTCACGAACTGTGCCATCAGGCCATAACAGTAACAGATTGACAGTGCTAGTCAAGTAGTACTGCTGCACGGAGCCCCCGATCGGAGCGCGGGTCCAACGACCGAAAGGCGTATAAGTCGCCGCCGTGGCTCACCGGGTTCCTCGAGACCAGTCGTTGCAGCGCGTCCACGGCACCGGCGCCCTGTTCAGCGCCGCTTATGGGAACGTCGGCTCCTCGATCTACTACGCGCTCGGCGTCGTCGCCGCGTTCGCGCTCGGGCTGACGCCGCTGGCGTTCCTGATCGCCGGGTTGATCTTCGTCTGCACCGCCGCGACTTACGTCGAAGGGACGGTGATGTTCCCCGAGGCCGGCGGCTCCTCGAGCTTCGCCCGGCACGCCTTCAACGAGTTCGTCAGCTTCGTTGCCGGCTGGGGACAGATGCTCAACTACATCATCACGGTCGCGATCTCGGCCTACTTCGTGCCCCATTACCTCGGGGTCTTCTGGGAGCCGTTGGCCGAGAGCCCCGGCGACATCATCGGCGGCATCGTCTTGATCGCGATGCTGGCGGCGCTCAACGTCAAGGGCACCCAGGAGTCGGCGAGGCTCAACCTCGTCCTCGCAATCGGCGACCTCGCGACCCAGGTGCTGCTGGTCGCGATCGGGCTGTTCCTGGTCCTCTCCCCGGACATCCTGATCAGCAACGTCGAGCTCGGGATCGCGCCGACCTGGGGTGACTTCGCGCTCGGGATCGCCGTCGGGATGATCGCCTACACCGGGATCGAGACGATCTCGAACATGTCGGAGGAATCGGTCGATCCGGCACGGACGATTCCAAAGGCGACCGGCCTGGTCGTCGTCGCCGTGCTCGTTCTTTATGCGTTGCTGCCTGTTGTCGCCCTCTCCGCGATGCCGGTCTTCCAGGAGGGGGGCCCAGGAGGGATGTACACGACGGAGCTGGGGACCACCTATGCGGGCGACCCCGTCCTCGGCATCGTCGAGAACCTCGGCCTCGGTGCGGTGATCACCGAGGGCTTGCGGATCTACGTCGGCATCCTCGCGGCCGTGATCCTGATCATCGCCACCAACGCCGCATTGATCGGAGTCTCGCGGCTGACCTTCTCGATGGGCCAGTATCGGCAACTGCCGGAGCGGCTGCGCCAGGTCCACCCCCGCTTCAGGACGCCGCATGTCGCGATCATCGTCTTCTCGGTCGTCGCCTCGATCGCGATCCTGCCGGGCCAGGCCGACCTGCTGGCGACGATGTACTCCTTCGGGGCGATGCTCTCGTTCACGATCGCGCACGTCTCGGTCGCGTGGATGCGGGTCCGCCACCACGATGTCGAGCGGGCCTGGGAGCCGCCCGGAAACGTGCGCGTTGGGCGCTACCGGCTGCCCTTGACCGCGATCCTCGGTGGGCTCGGCACCTTTGCTGCCTGGATCGTCGTGATGGCTTTGAACACGACGACGATGGCGATCGGTGCCGGCTGGATGGCACTGGGGATCGTCGGCTACGTGATCTATCGAAAGCAGAACGACCTGCCGCTGATGGAGACCAGGAAGGTCGTCCTCCCCGAGCCGCTCGGCGTCGAAGAGGTCGAGCACGATTCGGTCCTCGTCAGCTTCGAGGACGACCCCTTCTCGGAGTTGACCGTCGCGACGGCCGTGCGCTTCGCGGCCAAGAAGCGTCGTGGCATCCACGTCCTCTCGCTGCTCAACGTGCCCTCGCACCTGCCGCTGGACGCGCCCCTGCCGCGGCAGATGGCTGCGGCGCAGATGAAGGTCCAGCGCGCGAAGATTCTCGGCGGGGCCCGGGTGACGGGACATGTGGAGCGCGTCCGACCGGGTCAGGCCGGGCCGGCGATCATCGAGGAGGCGCGGCAGATCACCGCAAGGGCGGTCGTCATGCAACTCACCTATCGCGGCGATGCGCCGATGTATGGGAAGACCCTCCAGAGCGTGCTCGGCACGCGGCCTTGCCAGGTGATCGTCGTCGCCGATCCGACCGGAGAAGGACTCGAGAGGCACGAGCGTGTCCCGGCCTGAGCGCTCCTCGATCACCTATGTCCTCGCGGCGCTGACGGTCGGGCTCGGCGTCGCCCTGATCGTTCGCACCTTGACAGCAGGGGGCGGGCCGATCGCGACCGGAACGCTGCTCGGGATCGCCTTCGTGCTGGTCGGGGCCGGACGCTTCTACCTGGCCTCGCGGGGGCCGACATGAGCCGCCGGGTCGTCGGCGTGCCCTGGCTGTTCGCGGTCGCCGCCGCAGCGATCGGGTTCTCGGTCTACTTCGCGCTCGGGGTCGTTGCGGATCGCGGTCTCGGACTTACTCCGGTGATCTTCGCAGTCGCCGGGATCGTCTTCGTCCTGACCACCTTCACTTATGTCGAGGGTGGCGCGATGTACCGCGAGCGGGGTGGCTCGACGACGCTGGCGCGGCACGCGTTCAACGAGCTGGTCAGCTTTGTCGCCGGCTGGGCGATCCTGATCGACTACGTGCTGATCATCGCCCTCGCGGCGATCTCGGTCCCGCATTACCTGGCGCCGCTGTCGGAGGAGATCGGCGGCGGCGTCGCCGAGGTCCCGATTGGGATCGCCGTCGTCCTCGCAGCTGCGGCGATCAACATCGCCGGCTCAACCGGCCGCCGCCGGCCGGGCCTGCTGCTCGGCATCGCGATCGCCGACAACGCGCTCCAGATCGCGATCATCATGATCGGTGCGATCGCGCTCTGGGATCCCTCGGCGCTGACGGCTGAGCTGGATCTGTTCAGCTCACCCGGCGTCGGCGACATCGCCTTTGCCGTCGTCGTCTCGATGATCGCCCTGGCCGGGATCGAGGCCGCCTCCGACCTGGCACCGGACCTCGACTGGAGCCCCGAAGACCTCCGCGCGGTCGTTCGCGCCGGGGCGATCGCGGTGCCGCTGATCTACATCGGCATGGCTGCGATCGCTTTGATGGCCTTGCCGGTGATCGCCGGGCCCTCGGGCCCCGAGACGGCGCTCGCGACCCAATTTCAGGAGGCGCCGATCTTGGCGGTCGCTGAGCGGCTGGAGCCCGACTGGGTCGGGATGGCGATGAAGTGGGCGGTAGTCGCGATCGCTCCTCTGGTCCTCCTCTTCGCGGCGACGATGATGATGCTCGGCCTCTCCCGCCATGTCTACGTGCTCGCGGTCAACCGCCAGGTGCCAAGCTGGCTCGGAAAGCTCGGGCGCCGCCGCTCGACGCCCTATGTCGCGATCTCGATCGCTGCTGTGGCCGCAATCGGCCTGCTGATCCCCGCGGACATCGAGCTGCTCGCCGGGATCTTCGCGTTTGGGGCGATGCTGGCGATCTCGATCGCCCACCTCTCGCTGATCAAGCTGCGCTTCAGCGAGCCCGACCGCGAGCGCCCCTACCGGGTTCCGTTCAACATCAGGGTTCGCGGCACACCCGTTCCGATCCCGACGATCCTCGGCGGCCTGATGAGCCTCGGCGTGCTCGGATGCGTGATCGCGCTGCACGGCAGGGCACTCTTCGTCGGCGCTGGATGGATCCTGCTCGGGCTCGTCGGCTACGTGGTTCACCGGCGCGGCGTCAGTGGGATCTCGCTGACCGAGCATGTCTCGGTACCGGAATCCGCCCTCTTCAAGGTGCGGCCGAACATCGAGCTTGAGAGCATCCTCGTGCCCATCTTCGGCCACCCACGCGACGATCAAATCGTCAGCATCGGCGGCCGCCTGGCCGACTCGAAGCCGGCACCAGGCCAAGCGCGGCCTCGCCTCGACATCCTCTACGTCCTCGAGCTTCCCCTGACGATCCCGCTCGATGGACCCCTGCCCGCCGATCGTCTCGCAGCCGCTGACCGTGCGATCGCGCGCGCCACCGAGATTGCCGCCGAGTACCCGTCGGTCGCGGCGGCCGGCCAGGTAGTCGCCTCGCGCAGCAGCGGTGAGACGATCGTCGCCGAGGCGAAGGCCCGGCAGGTCCAGGCGATAGTGCTCGGTGGTGAGCCGCCGAGCCGAATCCGCGGCGGCGCGATCTTGGGCGGCGTTCGCGCCAGCAGGATCCCGGAGCTCGGGCCGGTTACCGAGTACGTGCTCCGCCACGCGCCCTGCCGCGTCTTGTTGACGGCGCCCCCGGACGACAACCGGGGGCCCGGCGAGGAATAGGATCCGCCCATGTTCATCCTCATAGTCGGCATCGGGCGGGTTGGCTCAACCCTGGCCAGGACAATGCTCTCCGATGGCCACGAGGTCTCCTGCCTCGACGAAGACCCCGAGTCACACGCACGGCTCGAGGTCGGCTTCGAGCAATCCTGGGAGGACAGCGGCGGCCAGTTCACCGTCGGCGCGGGACTCGAGACTGACGCCCTGATCACAGCGGGAATCGAGCGGGCCGACGTCTTTATCGCGGCGACCAATGGCGACAACACGAACGTGGTGATTGCCCAGATCGCCCAGAAGCGCTTCGAAGTCGACCACGTGATCGCCCGCATCCTCGATCCCTATCGCGCCGCCTGGTACGAGCAGCAGGGGCTGAGGACCGTCTGCCCGACGCGGACCGCGATCGAGATGCTCGAGAGCAGCGTCCGGGCGATCTCCGCCCCGGACGGAGCGGAGGAGGCCGAGGCGTAATGGCGGACAGTCTTTACATCCTCGTAGTCGGCGCCGGCAAGGTCGGCTGGAACCTCGCCCGCGAGTTGATCGACCGAAGCCACGAAGTCACCGTGATCGAAGCCGACCGCGAGCGCTACCTGACCGTCGAGCAGGAGCTCGAGCACCGTCTCCACTACGGGGACGCCTCAGAGTTGTGGGTGCTCGAGCGAGCCGGGATCGAGCGCGCCGACATGGTCATCGCCGTGACCGGCGACGACGAGGACAACCTCCTGATCTGCCAGGTCGCCAAGCAGAAGTACGGCGTCGACTCGATCATCGCCCGGGTCAACAACCCGCGCAATCGGGAGCACTTCGAGCTACTCGACGTCCGCCCCTACGTCTCCGCGACCGACCTGATCATGCGCCTGATCGAGCACGAGGTCCCGAGCTATGGACTCGTCCACCTGCTCGATCTACCCGAGGACCGGATCGAGATCATCGAGGTCCTGATCGACGAGAAGTCGCCGGTCGCCGGCATGCGCGTCGCCGATCTCGAGATGCCGAAGGGCTGCCTGTTGATCTCGGTGCTGCGTGCCGACGGCGGCTTCGTGCCGACCGCCGATACCGTCCTCGAGGTTGGCGACGAGGTACTGGCCGTCCTCGATCCGGAGATCGAGGACGAGCTGACCACCTACCTCGGCGTCGATTCCGGCGACTCACAGCACTCCGGTATCGGTTAGCGGCGTGACTGCGGCTGACCGGGCGGTCGATTTCCTGCTGATCGGCGGTGGAATGGCGTCGGCGCAGTGCGCGGCCGCACTGAGACGCGGCGACGCCGATGCCTCGATCTTGCTCGCCGGCCGCGAGCCGGATCCTCCCTACGACCGCCCGCCGCTCTCGAAGGGCTATCTGCGCGCCGAGGACTCCCGCGAGGATGCCTACGTCCATGCCCCGGAGTGGTACGGCGATAACGACGTCGAGCTGCTGAGCGGGCGCAGCGTCATGTCGCTCGATCTCGAGGAGCGGACGGCGAAGCTCCAGGGCGGTGAGGTCGTTGGCTTCGGCAAGGCGCTGCTCGGGACCGGCGCGATGGTCAACATCATCCGCGTCGATGGCGCCCAGCTCGAGGGGATCCACTATCTGCGCGCCTTCGGCAACTCAGATTCGATTCGCGAGGACACCGAGTCTGCCGAGCACGTCGTCCTGATCGGCGGCAGCTACATCGGCTGCGAGGTCGCGGCTTCGCTGATCGAGTTGGGCAAGCGCTGCACGATCGTCATGCAGGAGCAGGTGACCCTCTCGCGCGGCTTCGGCGAGGATGTCGGGCGTCACTTCCACGAGTTACTCGAAGCCAGAGGGGTCGAGATCTTCGGCGGTGAGGATCTCGCCGCCTTCGGCGGTGAGGAACGCGTCTCGGCGGTCCGGACCGCGTCCGGGGATGAGATCCCCTGCGACGCCGTCGTCGTCGGCGCCGGAGTTCGCCCCGATCTGATGCTTGCCCAGCGCGCCGGAATCGAGGTCGATGACGGAATCCTCTGCGACAGCGGCCTCGAGACCTCCGCGGAGGGGATCTTCGCGGCCGGCGACTGCTGCAGCTATGAGAGCGAGATCCACGGCCGCCGGCTTCGCATCGAGCACACCGACGTGGCCTTCCATCAGGGCCGCCACGCGGCCCAAGGCATGCTCGGCGACAAGCAGCCCTACCGGGTCGTCCCCTACTTCTTCAGCGACCTCTCCGATTGGGCCGGGCTCGAGTACATCGGCCCGGCAGCGAGCTGGGACAGTGAGATCTGGCGGGGCGACCGCGACGGTGGCGAGTTCACGGTCTTTTATCTCGAGGAGGGGCGGCTTGCCGCGGCGCTGACGGTCGGCCGCTCCGAGGATCTCCAGCCGGCTCGCGCGTGGCTCGAGCAAGGGCGCGACCTTTCCTCTGTGCTCGATCGACTCGGGGACAGCACGGTCAGTCTCGACGACCTATAAAACAGAGGCAGGCGCAGAGCCGATTAGTAAGATCCCCCGACATTCCCGGATGGGGTAATGGTAGCCCGCCAGGTTCTGGTCCTGGAAGTCGTGGTTCGAGTCCATGTCCGGGAGTTCTAATCGAGTCCCGCCTTACGGCGGCCGCAACGCCCATCGGCGATGCTCAGGGGGTCCTTGGGCGGCAATGGTCGAAGCCGTGCGCTCGCAACCGTTTCCCGACTGCCCAGATCCTGTCCGGCTATCGTTCTTCGGCCTATGCAGCTGCTATCCAGAAATGCGACCTGGCCGCGGAGCCGCCGTGGAGTTGGCGCCGTACTGACCACGCTGGGCGCATTCGCATTGCTCGCCGGATGCGGCGATGACGATGCGCCGATCGAGCCGATCGAGGCGACCACGACTCCCGATGCCGGTGCCTTCCCGCCGGCCTCGAGCGAAGATTTCGTCGCCGCTGCGGATCCTCGCTGCGCAGACACCCTCGAGGCGATCGCAGGCCTCGAGGACGGCACCAGCGCCGGCAGCCTGACCCTGCTGGCCAGCCAGGAGCGCCAGCTCACCGCAGCCTTGATCGCCGACCTGCAGACGCTAGCCCCGCCGAACGAGACCGCCGTCGGCGAGTTCTTCGACGCGCTCGAGGAGCAGGTCAACGTCCTGAGGGAGCTCGAGGCGGCGGCTGAGTCGAACGACACGGCCACCTACGAGGTCCTCGAAGGGGAGCTCGCGCAGGCCAAGGCCGACGCGCTGGCGGCCGCCACCGACGCGGGCTTTGAAGAGTGCGGCGAGGACGGCGAGTCAGTCGAGGCGCCCTCGACGGGGACGACTCCCTCCGGCGGCACACCCGCACCGGCACCCGCGCCGGTGCCGGCTCCGGCCCCTGCGCCGGTGCCGACGACGCCTGTTCCTGCACCGCCGACCGGCGGCACAGATCCCTCAGCACCCACAGTGCCGCCCGGGACCCCGGCTCCACCCGATGACGGCGGCAGCTCCGGCGGCATTGGACCGGGCTGAGCGCAGCGGCTACCGGGCAAACCCGGAGCCACGGCGCCGCCACGACTAAGAAGCCACGGCCTGCTCGGCCCAGGAGCCGTATAGGCGGGCATAGGCGCCGCCGGCCTCGAGCAGCTCTTCGTGGCTGCCGCTCTCGACGATCCTGCCGCCGTCGAGGACGACGATCCGGGCAGCGCGGCGGATCGTCGAGAGCCGGTGCGCGATCACGATCGCGGTCCTGCCCGCGAGCAACCGGGCCAGGCCCTGCTCGATCTTCTGCTCGGTGCGGACATCGACGTTCGAGGTCGCCTCGTCGAGGATCAGGATCCGGGGCTCGGCCAAGAGCGCCCGGGCGAAGGCGACGAGCTGTCGCTCTCCCGCCGACAGGCCTCCGCCGCGCTCGCCGACCGCGGTGTCGAGACCGTCGGCAAGCCGCTCGATCATCGGCTCTGCGCCGACGGTCCCAAGCGCCGCAAGGATCTCGTCCTCGCTCGCGTCGGGGCGGCCGAATGCGACGTTCTCACGAACCGAGCCGCTGAACAAGAAGCCCTCCTGAGGGACGATCCCCAGCCGTCGGCGCAGTGAATGAGCGGAGACATCGCGCAGGTCGTGGCCATCGACGCTGACGCTGCCGAGTTGTGGGTCGTAGAAGCGCGCCACGAGCTTCGCCAGGGTTGACTTGCCGGCGCCCGTCTCGCCGACCAGGGCGACCGTCTGTCCGGGCAGGATCTCGAGATCGAGGTCTTGCATCGCCCAGGTGAATTCCTCCGCGCCGCGGCCTTCCGGCAAACCGTCGACGAGCTCAGGGTCATAGCTGAACGAGACCCCTTCGAGGCGAACCTCGCCACTGATGTCCTCGAGCTCGAGCGCTTCGGGCCGATCGACCGTGTCGGGCGCGGTGTCGAGCAGGTCGAAGATCTTGTCCAGCGCCGCCATCCCCTGCTGGTAGGTCGTGTAGAGCTGACTGATCTGCTGGATCGGGTCAAAGAAGGTGGTCAGGTAGCCAACGAAGGCGATCAGGACGCCGATCGTCACGTCACCATCGAGTGCCTGGTAACCGCCGTAGAGCAGGATCACCGCCGTCCCGATCGCCGAGAGCAGCTCGACCGCCGGAAAGTAGGAGGCGTTGAGGTAGACGGTCTTCAGGTTCGCGACCCGGTTCTCCTCGTTGAGCGCGGCCATCTCACGGATGTGGCGCGGCTCTTGGCCGAAGCTGCGGACGACCCGGATCCCGCTCAGCGACTCCTGCAGGTAAGCGGTGATGTTGGCGATCTTCTCGCGCGTGATCCGGTAGGCGTCGGCGCTGACGATCCGGAAGATGACGCTGCCGATCGCCAGCAGCGGAAAGGTCACGAAGGTGACCAGCGCCAGCGGGACATCGAGCAGGAGCAGGATCACGACCACCCCGACGAGCGTCAAGGTCGCCTGAAAGAGGGTGACGATGCCGTCGGTCACCAGCGAGTCGAGCGCTTGGACGTCATTCGTCATCCGCGAGATCAACACTCCCGGACGGCGACGCGTGTAGAAGCCGATCGACATCGCCTGCAGGTGGGTGTAGATCCGCTCGCGCAAGTCCTGTAGCGCCCGCTGGCCGATCCAGCCGACCAGGTAAGTCTGCGCGTAAGACGCGGCCCAGTACAGCACCGCGGCGATCACGAAGGCGATCACGAGCAGGCTCAACGCGCCGCCGTCCCCGGCTCGGATCCCGTCATCGACCGCCCTGCCGATTAGGTACGGGGGCGCGAGACCGGCCGCGGTCGCGACGAGCAACGCCAAGAGCATCAGCGCCACCCGGCCGCGGTAGGGACGCAGCAAGCCGAGCATCCAGCGGACCTTGCGGCCGCGGCCTTCCGGCCCGCGCAACAGCGACCAGGCGTGTCGGAGCCGCCGGCGGCGGGCGCGAAGCGGAACGGGTGGCACTGGAGGTTCCTTCCTCACAGCCGCGCCATCTCTTCGCGCTCCTCGAGATCACGTTGCAAGAAGGCGGTGTCGGTGAGGCCGTGCTCGGCGATCTCGCGGTAGAGCGAGCTGCGTTCGAGCAGCTCCTCGTGGCTGCCGCGGTCGACGATCCGGCCCTCGTCGATGACGACGATCTCGTCGGCGAGCGAGATCGTCGACATCCGGTGCGCGACGATGAAGGTCGTCCGCTCGGCGAGCGCCTCGCGCAGGCCACGCTTGATCGCCGCCTCGGTGTTCGCGTCGACCGAGGAGGTCGCGTCGTCGAGGATCAGGATGCGTGGGTCCGCCAAGAGCGCCCGGGCGATCGCGATCCGCTGCCGCTGGCCGCCGGAGAGGGTTAAGCCGCGCTCGCCGATCCGGGTCTCATAGCCCTCCGGCAGGCGCTCGATGAAGTCTGCCGCCTGCGCCCGCTGTGCCGCCGTCTCTATCTCCTCTTGGCTTGCCTCGGCGCTCGCGTAGGCGATGTTTGCGGCGACCGTGTCGCTGAACAGGAAGCTGTCGTCGGCAACGAAGGCGATCTGGGAGCGCAGTTCGGTCAGGTCGAGCTCGCGGAGGTCGGCGCCGTCGAGCAGGACCCGGCCTTCGCTGGGGTCATAGAGCCGTGCCAGCAAAGAGACGAGGCTCGTCTTGCCTGAGGCTGTGGGACCGACCAGCGCGACGACGCGGCCGGGCGCGATCTCGAGGTCGATCTCGCGGAGGACCGGCTCGCCGCCGCCGTAGCTGAGCGAGACCGACTCGAAGCGGACCTCTCCTTGACCCGCGGGGAGCGCTTGCGGGGCCGGCGGGCTCTCGATCGTCGGCTGCCGGTCGATGATCTCGAACAGCCGATTGCCGGAGGCGATCGCCCGCTGCGCCATTCCGAGCGCCGTTCCCAGCATCCGCATCGGGAAGCTCAGCATCAGGACGTAGCTGTAGAAGGCCGTGAACTCGCCGAGCGTTATCTCATCGTCGATGACCATGTTGCCGCCAACGACCAGCACCAGCGCCAGGCCTAGACCGGGCAGGAAGCCGAGCAGCGGGTTGTAGAAGGCGCGCATCCGGGTCGAGATCACGTTCTGGTCGAAGACGCGATCGATCGAGCGGCGGAAGCGCGCCCGCATGTGGTCCTCGCGGGCAAAGGCCTTGACGACGCGGACCCCCGATACGGACTCCTCGACCTCGGCCGTCATCTCGGCGACTCGCTGCTGGACCTCCTGGAGGGCCGGGCGTGAGATTCGGTTGTAGCGCGAGGCGGCATAGATCACGAACGGCATTGGGATCAGCGCAAGGGCGGCCAGCGGCGGATGGATCACGATCATCACCGCGCTCGCCAAGAGGATCGTCAGGGCGTTCTGGGTGATGAAGATCAGCCCGTAGCCGAGGAAGAAGCGGATCGAGGCGAGATCCACCGTCGCTCGCGACATCAGCTGGCCCGTCTGCTGGCCGTCGAAGAAGCCGAGCTCGAGTGCCTGCAGATGCTCATATACCTTCGAGCGCAGGTCGAACTCGACCGCGAGCGAGACCTTGCCGGCGATCACGCGGCGGTAGAAGATTAAGATCAGCCGGAGGATTCCCGCCGCGACGATCGCGATCGCAAGCGGCATGATCCCCTCGCGGTTCCCCTGCTCGATCGCATCGACGGTCCTGCCGACCAAAAAGGGAATCGCTACGGTCATTCCCATTCCGGCCCAGGCGAGGACAAGCGAGAGCACGACGCCCTTCCGGTGTGGTCCGAGGAACGTGAGCAGGCGTCGCAACGTTGACATTCGGCCCAAAACTATACAAAGTGAAGTGCGGTTCGGTTGCCCGTTGTCGACTTACGGGGCCGATAGCCCCGATAACCCGACAACGGTGGCGTGATGGCCGCGCCGAAGCTCCGTGCGGCTGTGGGGTTGTGTGATCGCTGTAGTCATCAACGCCTGATCCGCAACACGCGCGGGTCGACCTTCTCCCTCTGCGAACGCTCCCGCACCGATGATCGCTATCCCCGCTACCCCAGGGTCCCGGTCCGGGAGTGCAGGGGGTTCGAGCCCTCAGGAAGCGCACCGCCCACCGACCCCTCCCGATGACGCCTCGCCTCGCCCTTTGCCTCTTTGCCGCCGTTATCGCCGCTGTGGCGTCCTTCGCCGCCGATAGGGGTTCGACCGCGCCGGTACCAGAGTTCCGCGCATCTGTCGAGCGGCTCAGCCCGAAGCTCCGCGAGCGGATGACGGGCATCTCCTGGCACGAGGGATGTCCGGTCGGGCTCGGCTCCCTGCGATTGATCAAGACGTCCCATTGGGACTTTCGCGGCAAACCCGCGCGCGGGCGGCTCGTCGTCCACGCCGAGCACGCCCGCGAGCTGGTCAAAGTCCTCAAGCGGCTCTGGGCGACGGAGTTCCCGATCCGTCGGATGGAGCTGATCGACCGCTACGACGGCGATGACCATGCCTCGATGGCGGTCGATAACACCTCCGCCTTCAACTGCCGCTTCGTCGCCGGCACGACCCGCTGGTCGATGCACGCCTACGGACTCGCGATCGACATCAACCCGCGGGAGAACCCTTACGTCGCCGGCGACCACGTCTCCCCGCCCGAGGGGCAGCCGTTCGCCGATCGCAGCGATCGGCGACCGGGGATGCTGTTCGCTCGTGATCCGGCAGTCCAGGCGATGGGCCGAATCGCGGGCTGGGAGTGGGGTGGGCGCTGGAGCAGCCCGACCGACTACCAACACTTCTCCTCCAACGGCCAGTGAACCCGCGATGGCATCGATGCCGACGCTGATCGCTCCCGACAAGTTCAAGGGCACCCTGGCCGCGCGCGAGGTGGCCGAGGCGATTGCCGCCGGGATCGACGGCGAGACCGACCTCTGCCCGCTCGCCGACGGCGGCGAGGGAACCGCCGAAGCCTTGCTCGGAGCCCTCGGGGGAGGCTGGCTCGAGCGGCGCGCGAGCGACCCCCTCGGCCGCCCGGTTGACTGCCGCTTCGCCTTGCTCGGCAACGGCGAGGCCGCGGCGATCGACGTCGCCGAGGCGTCGGGGCTATGGCGGCTCGAGGCAGACGAGCGTGATCCGGTTGAGGCCTCGACTGCCGGGACGGGAGAGTTGATCGCGGCCGCGATCGATGCCGGAGCCAAGACGATCTACCTCGGCTGCGGCGGCAGTGCGAGCACCGACGCGGGCGTTGGTGCGCTCGCTCAGTTCGACCCGAGCGCCGCCGAGATCGTCTGCCTCTGTGACACCAAGCTCAGCTTCGACTCGGCGGCGACCGTGTTCGCGGTTCAAAAAGGCGCTGATCAGGCGATCGTCGAGGGGCTCTCCGCACGACTCGCTCAGCTCGCAGCCGACCTGCCCAACGATCCGAGCCGGCTGCCATTCACGGCTGCAGCCGGCGGCCTCGCGGGCGGCCTCTGGGCGCACGGGGCGAGACTGGAGAGTGGCTCTCGGCGAATCCTCGCGTTGCTCGACTTCGCGCGGCGGCTCGCGCGGGCGGACCTGGTGATCACCGGAGAGGGCCGCCTGGACGAGACATCGCTGCGCGGCAAGGTGGTGGGCGAGGTGGCGGAGAGAGCGGCTGAGAGCGGAACCCCTTGCTGGGCGATTGTCGGTCAGTCCACGCTGGTCCCCGCTCGCGCGCGGGCCGCTGGATTAGCCGGCTGGCTCGAGGCCGGTGATCTCGGTGCGATCACCTCAGCGGCGACCGTCATCGCGGGCTGGCAGATACGGTCGAGTCATGAACGAAGCACAGACGCCTGAGCTGACCGGCAAGATCGCCCTCGTAACCGGTGCCGCCGGCGGGCTCGGCGCGGCGACCTCTCGCGCCCTCTCGGCGGCGGGTGCCAGGGTCGTCGTCTCCGACCTCGCCGAGGAGGTCGGCCGGGAACTCGCCAAGGAGATCGGCGGCGAGTTCATCCGCTGCGACGTCTCGCGACTCGAGGACAACCACGCGATGGTCGAGTTCGCGCTCGAGTGTTGCGGCGGGCTCGACCTGGTCCACCTCAACGCCGGAGTGGCCACCGGCTGCGGCGTCGGCGAGGATTTCGAGCTCGACAAGTATCGGCGGGCGATGGGAGCGAACCTCGACGGGGTCATCTTCGGCACTCACGCGGTCCTGCCGGCCCTGCGAGCCCGTGGGGGAGGGGCGATCGTCGCCACCGCCTCGCTGGCGGGTCTGACCGCGGTGCCGATGGACGCCATCTACGCGGCGAACAAGCACGCGGTAGTGGGCTTGGCTCGCTCGCTCGGACCGCTTTATGAGGCCGACGGGATCCGCTTCAACGCGATCTGTCCCGGCTTCTCCGAATCGGCGATCATCGACGAGATTCGCGAGGGGCTGGCCGCCGAGGGCGTCCCGATCATTCCCGCCGAGCAGGTCGCCGATACGGTCGTCCATCTGCTCGGCTCCGAACGCAGCGGCGAGTGCTGGTTCGTGCAGGCCGGGCGGGAGGCGGCCGCCTTCGAGTTCCGCGGCATCCCCGGGCCCCGGTAGCGCTCCGACAGCAGTCGATTGGTAATGCGCCTGCGGTGTCGGCCCGTCACCCGGAAAAGCGCTTTGCGTAGGGCACAGCGCCGTCCTCGCGGACCAGCTTGAGCTCGAGGATGGGGTGCCCACCCTCGCGGCGGGCTTCGAGCAGCGCCAGGTGACACTCCTCTCCGGCGTAGGTGACACCGGGGCTGCGGCGGAGTCTGCTCGCCGCCAGCGGGTCGACGAGCGTGATGTCATTCGGCGTCGGGATTCCGATCGGCGAAGCCCGCGCCTCGTAGCGTCCGTCCGCATCGAAGACGGCGGTCAGGTGCGTATCGCCTGTGAGGAAGATCGTCGTGCCGCTGACACGGTGGTCGATGTGATCGAAGATCAGCTCCCGCTCGGCCATGAAGCCGGCTCCCCAGTTGCCGTCTCGGGCATTTGCTCCGATCAGCACCGTCGTCGGCGAGCAAATCACCTTGAACGGAGCAGGGGAGAGGGCGAGCGTCCGCAGAAGCCAACGGCGCTGGCGCTCGCCGAGGAGCGTCTTGTCGATCGTGTCAGGGGCGGCGGGATCGGTTTTGAAACGCCGCTGGTCAAGCACCCAGATCTCGGCGACCCCGGCGGGGAAGCGGTAGAAGTGGCGTGGGTTGACCAACGACTCCCACGGCGCCAGTCCCCATGGATAGCGATCGACGTTCGTCGAGTTCGAGTCCTGGATCCCGTAGTCGTGATCGTCGCGTTGGGCGGCGAATGAGGACCGCTGGAGCAGCGGCGCCAGAAGCGGGTTGGCGAGGAAGTCGCGCCAGATTCCCGCGTAACCGCCGATCGTCTGCGCAAGTGGCCCGTGTGTGTCGGGGTAGTTGAGGTCACCCTGCCAGATGAATACGTCCGGATCGAGGCGGGCGAGGTGCCCGAAGATCGGGCCGAACTGAGCTCCGCACGAGGCAATCGCGATCCGCGTCGCGGTGCCGCTGCCCAATCCCGGTAGCACCCGGAACGAGCGTGTCGGCCCGACGACAGTCCGCCGGTCTCGACGTAGACGCGGACGCCAATAGACGCGGCGACCGGGCTCAAGCCCTCGAACCGGACGGCTCGCGCCTAGAAACCGGTCGGTCTGCCCGGCCGGGATCATCCAGGCTCGCGTGAAGTCCGCCGAATAGGACAGCTCCAGCAAGACCTTCGCTGGGATGTCGGTCGCAACGTGGAGTCGGGCGCCGCCCGGAAGCGGTGCCCCGGTGGTAGCCGCGACGACCGAGGGGACAGTGCGGCGCCTGTTTTCGCTGGAGCGCACGACAATCTCGCCGAACCCTGCCGTCGACCGGCGGCGGATCTCGGCGACGACTGCCTGGCCGAGCTCCGTTGACATCACGGCTTGACCCTCCTGCGTGCTCCAGGGGAGCAGATGCAGGTTCCCGAGCGCCGGCAGAATCGGGTTGCGATCGCTCGGGAAGAGGGTTTCGGAGGTTGCCAGAACTCCGGCGTCGCCGGGACCTTGCAGGTGCTCGCTTCCGTCAGTGGCCTGCGCCGAGATCGCGCGCCCATCGGCGTCCCGCAATTCCGCGAGCAGCGTGGTCGGGTGCCCACCGGTCACCGCGAGCGTCAGCCTCAGTGGGGGGCGCACGAGGAGACTCGGCGTCCGGGCGAGCTCTCGAAGCTGGGCGCCGTTGCGCTCGTAGATCAAGAGGGCGGGGATGCGGGTGTCGAAGACCGCCGCATAGTAGGAGCGGGCCGATGTACGCCGCATGATCACTCCGGGAGCCGAGCCGACGCTGGTGATCGCCGCGCTGATCTCACCGTCGCGGATCCTCGCGTCGACCGCGTAGGCAACCGGTCGCGGGTCATTGGGAAAGACATCGGACCCGGCCTCCAGCAAGCCCTCGCCGGCAGTCTGGCGCAGGTTCGCGACGCCGACCGTCCTCCAGGCCGGCCCCCAGCCGGCCGCGGGCCCGGCCTCCGTGAAGTCGATGCGACGGACAACGCTGAAGCGCTTGGCCGAGAGCGCCCGAGCGCTTGATTCGCCCAGCGCCAGCGCCGCCCCTGCCGTCGCACCGCCGGCGAGCAGTTCACGCCGGCTGACCCCGCGGGCGTCCCTACGTTCCATCCCAGCGCAGTATATGGCTGTCCCTGAGCCCGGGGACTGGACTTGCCCACGCGCTGGCCCAGCTTGGTCCGAGTATCTCGTATCGTTCGCGGAGTGTTTTTCCCGCGACTGCGATCAGTCTTCGGAATCGCCGCGGTCGCACTCTCGCTCGGCGCGGCCGGCGCAGCTCCGGCTTTCGCCCAGAGCGGCGATGACCTCTGCCTGCAGGCTGAACCTCCGGCTCCGCTGACGCCGCCGCAGCGTCTCCGCTTCGGGATCACGCCGCAACTCGCGGGCACGGTGGGGGAGGGGCAGGGCGACGTCGTCGCCGAGGATGCGCTCAAGCGCGATCGGGCGCTCGCGGAGCTGAAGCCGCCGCGGCGGCAGCTCGTTATCCGCCTCAACCGACTCTTCATGTCCGATGGCGCCGCCGGGGTCGCCCGCTTCGTTCGGCGCGCGCGCCACTACGAGCGTCAGGGGTTCCTGATCGAGTCGCAGGTCCGCTACCACCCCTCCCCCGAGCAGGAGGGGGACATCGAGGCGTGGCGCGAGTTCGTCGATCTCGCGACCCGGAAGCTCGGGCGGGTCGACTCGGTCGTCGCCCTCTCGATCACGAACGAGGTCAACCTGCCACTCTCGGCCAACACCTCCGACGGTGCCTATGAGCGGGCGAATGAGGCGATCGTCGCGGGGATCAAACGGGCGGATGCGACCCTGAGGCGGATCGGGCGCCGCGACATCGAGCTCGGCTTCACCTATGCATATCGCTACATCCCTGACGCCGATGCGAAGTTCTGGGCGTCGATCGGAACATTGGCCGACGCCCGCTTCCATCGTGCCCTCGACTATGTCGGCCTGCAGATATATCCAGGCCTCTTCTGGCCGCCTGTTCTGATCACCCAGACGGTCGGCGAGGCAACCCTGGAGGGCTTGACCCTGCTTCGCGACTGCTTCATGCCCAAGGCCGGTCTCGGTGAGGACGTCGAGATCTGGATCAGCGAAAACGGCTACGCGACCAACCTCGGCCACGATCAGACACGGCAGGCCGCCGAGTTGCGGGACACGATTGAGAGGCTCGTCGTCCAGGCGGGAACGCTCGGTGTGAGCGACTACCGATACTTCAACCTCCGCGACAACGAAGCGCAGGGGACGGACCTCTTCGACAACGTCGGCCTGCTGCGCAGCGACTACTCGCCGAAGCCCTCGTTTGCGGAATATCGTGCCTTGATCCGCCGCTTCGGGCAAGTCCGCCGGTAGGGGCTGCTGGGCGATGTCGGAGGCCAACACCGAGGCAATCCAGGCCATCTACCAGCGTTGGAGTCAGGGTGACTTTCAAACGGCCGACGTACTGGATCCTCACGTCGTCTTCGTGATGCGCCCCGAGTTCCCGGACGCAGCGGCATCGCCACCGAGCTTCGCTACTTCCACGTGTGGTCCTTTCGCGGCCCCAAGGTGATCCGACTTGAGGCCGTCCGGGAGCGCCCAGAAGCTCTCGAGGCCGCCGGGCTGTCGGAGTAGCCCGGGCGGGGTACGGCTCAGCTTCCTGCCGAGCCTGAGTGGCTTGCGCGATCACGAGCGACATCGAAGATGATCCCGGTTGCCTCGGCCTGCAGCAGCTTCTCGCCGACGTCGATCACGGTGTCCTGGAGCGACCACTTCGTGGGCTCGTAGAGCCCGAGAGCCGTGTTGATTAGGAGATCGCCCGTGTACATGGCGGCGAACGTCGCGGCGACGGCCGGCTGTCCGCGCAGTCCAGACTTCGCCGCGACCGCGTAGGCAGCCCCCCAGCCCGTCCCGAGGAAGAAGTGGGTGGCGTAGTTGAGCCGCCTGCGGGCGCTGTCGCTTCCAGCTTTCACCGGCAGAACCTTCTCGGCGAAGTCGGCGGGGGCGAAGCTGTCGCCACGACCGGTGATCGGCATCTCGACCAGCTTCTGAAAGGCGGTCATTACGGCAGTGCCGGCGATCCCAGCCACGACCCCGAGGCTCAACGCGTCTCCCCACGACTGCGATTCACCGTCCATCTTTAGAGGAATACTTCCCGTGCCGGACCGCAAACGAGTGGCGTCGGCCCGGGTCATTCGTCGAGCGCCGCATACGCCACGTTCGTGGCGGTGACGTAGAAGCGATGCGAGTCGTCGAACGTCGCCGAGGTTCGCGCTTGACTCTCAAGCGTCCGGCTGCAACGATCGCGCCGACGCGATAATTCGTCACTTGTAGATTCGGCTGGCTCGGCCACTTTCGGCGAAAGGTTCTTAGTAATCATGATCCGCCCGCAAAGAATGACCATAACGCTCATTATTGGATTAGCTGGCTTGTTGCTCGCCGCTCCCGCCACGGCCGGAGGCGGCGTCCCACAGAAGGACTACGCTTGCTACGGCGCGACGAACACCTATATCAGCACGCTAAAGATCACGTCGAGCTCGACCTATAAGTACTTCGGCAAGGGCAAGTACCGCTCTCGTGCTAACGGCGGAATCGAATTCAAGGACGGCCCCCTGAAGAAATGGGTTGGTCGGGTTGACAAATCGGACGATAATCCATCGATCATCCTGGTGACTGAACAGAGCGGCGGCCTGAAGGTGAACTGTTACTCCTGACCGAGACCTCGCGAAGCGGCCGAGCTACCTCGCGCCACTTGGCTAGGTCGGCGAACACTTCCTCGATCGGGTGTTCGTAGCCGAGCGCGTCCCGCATCGTCCCGGTAAGCCGGATCGCCTCAAAGCTCGCCGTGAGCGTCACGAGGTTTCCGTTCAGCTCGCCGGGCGGCATGAACTCGGGCTGCGGGCCCGGCTCGACCACGTTCGTCGGCCAGGGGGCGTTCGACCGGCTCAGACCCCCGCCCGGCTCTTTTCGTAGCTCAGCGTCGCATCGACTGCGAGCGCCGTTCCCGGCCCGACGTTCTTCACCGCAAGGAGGATCACTTCCCACGCGTCCGAGTCGCGGAAGAAGCTGATCTCGGATTCGTAGCGACCCGAGAGCGCGGCGTTGTGGAACTTGGTCGGGAGCCGGGCGTTGAACCCGGAGCTGGCGGTGAAGCGGTGCAAGGTTCACGGCGAGCGGTACCGTGAGCGCACGATGGCCCCGAAGGGGAAGATCGTCGTCGTCCTCCATGCAACGGTGGCACTCAGGGACAGCGAATCGATCCTCGACCGTGACCTCATCCAGGTATGGACGATCCGCAACGGGATGATCGCGCGATTCCGGGTGTTCAAGACCAAGGCCCAAGCCCTCGAAGCCGCCGGGTTGTCGGAGTAGGCGGCGGCCTCAGCGCCGGAGATCCCCACAATCGGGTGCGATAATCCCCGTACAATGTCGGAGGAAACCATCGATCGCCTGCGCGCAGCGCTTGACGCGTTCAACCGGACTGGGGAGATCGGGCCTGACCTCCTCGATTCCAACATCGAGATGCACCAAGCCTCCTCGATCATCGACACCGCCGGTGTCTTCCACGGGCGGGAGGGACTTCGCGAGATGCTGGGTGAGCTGCAGGAGGCCTTCGAGGACCTCAGCTTCGAAGCGGAGGAGATCAGCGAGACGCCTGAGGGGGAGATCGTCGCCTTTATCCGCGTGCGGGGCCGTGGCAAAGGTAGTGGAATTGAGGTAGACAACGCCATAGCTTGGGTCGTGACCCTTCGCGACGACAGCATCGCCCGGATCGTGGTCTACGAGGAGCGCGCCGAGGCCCTCGAAGCCGCCGGCCTGTCGGAGTGATCTCCGGGCGAGGTCGGGATGACAGGTGATCACATCCAGGCGCAGGCCGCCGCCGCGGGACATGCGGGCAAGCGCGCTACGGCTGGGGCCGGCCTCGCCGGCGCGCTCGCGTTGGGCCCGCCACCTTTTCTGATTCGCGGTCGCCTCCCCACCTAACGGCCTTCCGGCGGGTGGTCGGCACCGATCACGACCGTCCGTACCCGGGTACGGATTCACCTTGAGCCGGCTTCGCCCCCTCGTGCGACTCGCTTGACTTCCAAGCGACGGCCGACGTTCTGCGCGACGCCGCCGCTGTCATTCTCCGGTAGTCCAGCCGCCTCGCATCGGTTCCGTTTCGCGAGTCCCACGGCTTTGTGCGCTGGATCACAAGCGACCAGGATCCTGGTACGCCACCACCCACGCGTGCACAGGGCTCGCGCTCTCTGTTTGTTGAGGACGACGCCCACGTGTCGCGGGCTGCCACTTTGGTTGCCACCCTGGCGACCCGGGTGGCACCCGACAAAGCGAAAACCCCACATTAGCGGGGCTTTCGTGAGTGCCGGAGGAGGGACTTGAACCCCCGACACGCGGATTATGATTCCGCTGCTCTAACCAGCTGAGCTACTCCGGCGGGGTCGGGATCGTAGCGGGGACGCCGGGTTCATCTGGTATGGGTCGGCGCCGTGGCGATGTGCAACGGTTGGGGTCACCACAACCCGCGTTCACCCTGCGTGGGTAGTTTGGGCAGGCGGACGCGGGGGCCCGTAGCGGTCTACCGGCCCGGCCGCCTCACCCGCTCCGCGAGCCGATGCGTTCGGCTATCCGCCGGCTTCGGCGCAGCGGGCGAGATCCTCGATCGCGGGATCGTCGTCGAAGGCCTCGATCGCGGTGGCGCCGTAGGCCTCGTGGAGAACCCCGCCGCCGTGGTTCTTCTCGGCGAAGGCGCTTGCCTCCTCGGCGGTGGCGAAGACCCGGACGATGTTCGCCACGCCTGCCTGGGGGTCGGCGACGGCGCGGATCTCTTCGATGACTCCGGCCTGGAGATCCTTCGGCTCGAGATCCTGGAGGCTGACCGTCGCGACGTCCATGCCCGCCTCCTCGAGGCAGGCGCTGATGCCCGCGCTGGTTTCGGCTCCACCGCCTCCGGCCGTGTCATCGCCGCAGCCTGCGACCACGAACAGAGTCATCAGAGCGGCTGCGAGAGCCGCCGTTGCTGCTTTCCAGTTGCTGAAGTTCATTCGATCCCCTTCGACGATTCGATCGCTGGCGCGCTCAGCTTAGCCACGGCCTCGGCGTCGCCAGATTGCGTGGTTGGGGGATGATCGGGGGTATGGCTACCGAGCCGCTTACCCTGCTCGCGGTCCCGAACCTCTCGGAGGGAGCGGACGCGACCGTCATCGCCGCCCTCTCCGAAGCCGTCGGCAGTGGCGCAGCCCTCCTTGATCGCCACTCCGACCCCACCCACAACCGAACCGTCCTGACCATCGGCGGAACCGCGGATTCGCTCATCGAAGCCGTCACGGCAGTTGCCGCGGTCGCAATCGAGCGGATCGACATGGGCCGGCACGAGGGAGCGCACCCCTGCGTAGGCGCGATCGATGTGGCGCCGGTCGTCTTCGTGAGCCCCGCAGACCAAGCCGCCGCCACGGCTGTCGCCGAGGCGTTGGCCGACCGCCTCGCCGACCTTGGCCTGCCGGTCTTCTTCTACGGCCTGCTCGGCTCCGCGCCCGGGCGAGAAGAGCGCGCCTTCTTTCGCCGCGGCGGCCTCGAGGCGCTCGCGGCACGGATGTCCACCGGGGGCCTCATCCCCGATCTCGGCCCCGAGATCCCGCACCCCACCGCCGGCGCGGTGCTGATCACCGCCCGCCCGCCGCTGGCCGCCTTCAACGTCGAGCTCGAAGCCGCCTCGATCGCGGAGGCCGGGACGATCGCTGCGAGCGTCCGCGAGAGCGGCGGAGGGCTGCCCGGCGTTCGCGCGATCGCGATCGACCTCCCCGGGCCGCGGGTCCAGATCTCGACCAACGTCCACGACCCCGTTGCCGTCCCGCTCGCCGAGGTGATCGAGCGGATCGCCGAGCACGCCGGCCACTTCGACGCCCGGGTGGCCGCCACCGAGCTGCTCGGCCTGGTTCCAGAGGCTGCGCTGGCGGCCTTCCCGACTGAGATCCCGACCCTCGGCGGCGACGTCTTCGCGCGGACGATCGAGGCGAGGCTCGCTGCCGGATAATCTGTCCGGAGGTCATCTAGATGCCAGGCAACACGAACAAGCGACGCAAGAAGCATCGCGGCACCCAGGGCGGCTCGGTCAACACGAGCGGACGCCGGGGCGCCCGGCCTCGCAGCCGCCAAGAGGCGATGGCTCAAGCGCGCAGCACCCGCGGCAAGGGCGCCGCGAAGCAGCGCAACCAGCCGGTCGACCGGCGCTTCATCGCCCCGACCTGGCGCTCGGCGGCGATTCGCGGCGGCTTCTTCGCCGCCCTACTCTTCCCGGTCTCGCTGCTGTTCGGCCAGGAGATTCCCCAAGCCCTGATCCTGACCGTGATCGCGGCCCTCTTCTATATCCCGCTCGGCTACTACACGGACACCTTCTTCTACAACCGCCGAGTCAAGAAAGTCCAGCGCGAGCAGGCTGCCGCCGCAGCCACCAAGAAGCCCGACCGCTGACGCGGAGCAAGCCCGTGGACGTCCGCTCCTTCACCGTCGGCCCGGTCGCCGAGAACTGCTACATCTTTCGCCGCGATGGCTCCGATAAGGCGCTGATCATCGACCCGGGCGAGGAGGCACCGCGCCTGCTCAAGGCGATCGAGGAGCTCGGTGTCAAGCTCGAGGCAATCCTCCTAACCCACTGCCACTTCGATCACACAGGGGCAGTCGCTCCCGTCGCCGCAGCGACGGGAGCGCCCGTCTATTGCCCTGAGATCGAGGTGCCGATGCTCCAGGACATCATGGCCTTCGTCCCCTGGCCCGGCTTCGGCCCCTACGAGAACCATGACCCGGAGGAGACCATCAAGGGCGGCGAGAAGCTCGAGCTGGCGGGCATCGAGATCGAGGTGATCTTCACGCCCGGCCACAGCCCCGGTCACGTCACCTTCGCGATCCCCAGCGAGGCGGTGATGTTCTCCGGCGATGTGCTCTTTCAGGGCTCGGTCGGGCGAACCGACCTCCCCGGTGGCGATTGGCCGACCCTCGCCGCCAGCATCAAGCTGCTGCTCGACAGCTATCCCGACGAGACGACGCTCTACCCCGGCCACATGGGGATCACGACGCTGGGGGCAGAGCGGGCGACGAACCCCTTTTTGACCGGTCTCTCGTAGTGTCAGCTGCGTAGTGAGCGGAACGCACCAAGCGCCGAAAGGAACCTTCGACATTCTGCCCGAGCAGGAGGCAGCGCGGGCGCTCGTCTACACGCACGGGGCGATCCTCCTCGATGCCGCCGGCTACGGTCGGATCGAGACCCCGGCCTTCGAGGACACGGATCTGTTCGAGCGCGGGGTCGGGGAGGCGACCGACATCGTCCGCAAGGAGATGTTCAGCTTCGAGGACCTCGGCGGGCGCAACGTCACGCTGCGTCCGGAGGCGACCGCGCCGATCTGCCGCGCCTATATCGAGCATGGGATGCATAAGCTCCCGCAGCCGGTCAAGCTCTGGTGCTGGGGACCGTTCTTCCGCTACGAACGCCCCCAGGAAGGTCGCTTCCGCCAGTTCAACCAGATCGATGCCGAGGCGATCGGGACCGACGCTCCCGAGGCCGACGCCGAGATGATCGTCCTGCTCGACGAGCTGCTCCGCGGCCTCGGAATCGAGGGATTGGAGCTGCGCCTGGCGAGCCTCGGCTCGGGCGATACCCGGGCGGGCTACCGCGAGGAGCTGCGCGACTACCTCCGCGCCCACGAGAGCGAGCTCTCCGATGATGTTCGGTCGCGGATCGACGCCAACCCAATGCGCGCCTTCGACTCCGACCACCCGGGGACGCGCGAGGTGATGGCCCGGGCGCCGCAGATGCTCGAGCGGCTCAGCGGCGAGGACGCCGAGCACTTCGAGGCGGTCAAGCGGATGCTCGACGCCGCCGGCGTTCCCTACCGGCTCGACGGCTCGCTGGTAAGGGGGCTCGACTACTACACGCGAACGGTCTTCGAGTTCGACTGCGATCGGCTCGGCGCCCAGTCGGGAATCGGCGGCGGCGGCCGCTACGACGGCCTGGTCGAGCTGCTCGGCGGCCCGCCGACCCCCGCGGTCGGCTGGGCGGCGGGGATCGAGCGAATCCTGCTCGCGCTCGCCGAGCCTCCGCAGCCGGCGGTCCCCGAGGTCTTCGTCGTGGCGAGCCCCGGCGACGGCGAGCGTGCTTTCGCGACGGCGCTGGAGCTACGCCGGGCCGGGGTGGCGACGCAGTTCGACCTCGCCCGCCGCAGCCACAAGGGCCAGATGAAGCAGGCTGACCGCTCCGGCGCCCGGGTCGCCGCGATCCTCGAGCCGGACGGCCGGGTGAGCCTGCGCGAGATGGCGAGCGGCGAGCAGCGCGAGGTCTCCCACGAGGAAGCCGCGGCCAAGATCGTCGCTTCCCGCCCGGCGAGTGCGTGACAGACTGCCCGGCTCGATGACCGCGACGGATACCTCAACGCCTACCCCACCACCGCAGCCCCCCGCCCTGCGTCCCAACGGCTTTCGGGATACCTGGTGCGGGCAGGTTCTCGGCGACCGCGTCGGCACCGAGGTGAGAGTCGCCGGCTGGGTCCACCGCCGTCGCGATCACGGCGGGCTCGCCTTCATCGACCTCCGCGACCGAACCGGGATCATCCAGCTCGTCTTCGATCCCGACGACATGGGTGAGGCCTTCGCGCTGGTCCATGAGCTGCGCTCCGAGGACGTGCTCTCGGTCAGCGGTCCGGTCGTCGAACGATCGCCGGAGACCATCAATCCCGACCTGCCGAGCGGAGCTGTCGAGCTTCGCGTCGCCTCCGCCGAACGGCTCTCCGACGCGCAGACGCCGCCCTTCGGGGTCGAGTCGTTCTCGGGCGAGGTAGGCGAGGAGGTGCGGCTGCGACACCGCTACATCGACCTGCGCCGCGAGCGGATGCGCAAGGGAATCGAGCTGCGGGCCCGGCTCGTCGGCGCGATGCGCGGCTTCCTCGAGCGCGAGGGCTTCATCGACATCGAGACGCCGGTCCTGACCCGCTCGACCCCGGAGGGCGCTCGCGACTTCCTCGTCCCCAGCCGCGTTCGGCCCGGGTCCTTCTTCGCGCTCCCGCAATCCCCGCAGCTGTTCAAGCAGCTGCTGATGGTCGCCGGATTCGAGCGCTACTACCAAGTTGCCCGCTGCTTCCGCGACGAGGACCAGCGGGCCGACCGCCAGCCCGACTTCACCCAGCTGGACATCGAGATGTCCTTCGTCGAGATCGAGGACGTGCTCGAGGTCAACGAGCGGATGCTCCGCGAGGTGCTCGCCCTCGCGGACATCGAGGTCGCCGATCCAATCCCGCGACTCAGCTACGCGGACGCAATGGCCCGCTACGGGACCGACTCGCCCGACACGCGCTTCGGACTCGAGCTGGTCGACCTCTCGACGACCCTGAGCGCGACCGAGTTCAAGGTCTTCAGCGGCACGATCTCCGCCGGAGGGGTCGTCAAAGGGCTCAACGCCGGTGCCCGCGAGCTCCCCCGCTCGGAGCTCGACGGCCTGATCTCCGAGGCCCAAGAGCTCGGCGCCAAGGGACTCGTCTGGGCCTTCCGCGAGGGGGATGGGTGGCGCTCTCCGACCGCCAAGTTCCTCAGCGAGGAGGAGCTGGCAGCGCTGAATGAGGCGCTCGGCGCCGAGGAAGGTGACCTGCTCCTGCTCGTCGCCGACAAGGCCTCGGTCGCCAACCAAGTCCTCGGCTCGCTGCGCGAGCGACTCGCGGCCCGCTGGAGCCTGATCCCCGAGGGGACGCACGAGTTCTGCTGGATCGTCGATTGGCCGCTTTTCGATGCCGCCGATGACGGCTCCTGGCAAGCGGTCCACCATCCCTTCACGGCTCCGCATGGCGGCTTCGACCCCGACCAGCCGGGCGCTGCCGTCGCTGCGGCCTACGACATCGTCTGGAACGGCGCCGAGATCGGCGGCGGCTCGATCAGGATCAGCGACGCAGAGCTGCAGAGCGCCGTCTTCGCCGTGCTCGGGATCGATGCCGAGCAGGCCGAGGCGCGCTTCGGCTTTCTGCTCGAGGGCCTTCGCTACGGGACGCCGCCTCACGGCGGCATCGCCTACGGGATCGATCGGATCTGCGCGCTCGCCCACGGGGCGGAGACGATCCGCGACGTGATCGCCTTCCCGAAAACCGCCTCCGGCGTGGACCCGCTGACCGAAGCCCCTGCGCCGGTCGATGCGCTGCAGCTCCGTGGGCTTGGAGTGAGCGTCCGGCCCGCGGGCTAGCTTCGGGCCTATGGATCAGCCGATCAGAGAGCCGGCCGCCCCGACTACTTATCCCGCGAGCGAGCGCGCCTCGTTGACGCCGCTCACGGCCCGGGTCGCGATCCCGGCGCTCGGCGCGATCTTGCTTGGTGCAGGCCTGGTCCTCGTCTTCCTGCGCCGCGGCACCGGGCTGGTCAGCGAGCCTTGGGGCGACTTCTCGCTGTTCCTCGTCCTCACCCTCGCGGCGGCGCTTCTCTACGGAGCCGCGATGCGGGCTCTGCCGGGCTCACCAGACGCCTCCGGTCAGAGTCGCCCCTGGCTGGTCGTCTCGCTTATTTTCGGGGCGCTGCTGATCCCGGCCGCCCTCAATCAGGGGATCTTGATCCTCGACGACACGCCGGGGCTTGGCCTCAACCTCTTCTGGACCTTCGGGCTGGCCGCGGCCGCCGCCTACGCCGGCTGGCGGCGACATGGGGTTCGCGCGATGGTCTTGCTCGCCGGCGCCTTCGTGCTCGTCGCCTGGCTCGGGCTCTGGGACGAACTGCTCAGCGATGGGCTGAACGACCAAAACGGCGTCCGCGTCGTCCTGCTCGTGGTCGGTGCCGCCCTCGTCGCGGCGGGCTTCCGGCTGCCGAACGCGCGTCCCGGCGCTCGGCAGCCGAGCGCGCGTCCCGGCCCCGAGCCGACCGACTTGGTCACCGTCGGTGGCCTGGCGCTGGTCGCCGGCTGTGTCGCCGATCGCAGCTTGGCGGCAGCGCTGGTTGGCTTCGGCGAGGCGTCGATCTCGACGTTCTGGCTCGGCGCCCTGCTGATCGTTTCGCTCGGGTTGTTGGTGCTTGGCGCCCGCGGCCCGATTCGCGGACCGGCCTACGTCGGGGCGCTCGGGCTCGGCACCTTCCTGTTCGGTGCCGGCTTGCAGATCAGCGAAGCGGACATCGGCGATCGGACCGGCAGCCTGATGGGCTGGCCGATCATCCTGCTGATCGCCGGGATCGGCGCGCTCGCCTACAGCCACTACGG
>Ga0136633_1000566_pt1 | contig 28276 bp, 35 predicted proteins | sample AntDrymeUQ832206_2_FD_105494 | JGI IMG/M metagenome (GOLD analysis project Ga0136633, IMG submission 105494) | Polar desert sand microbial communities from Dry Valleys, Antarctica - metaG UQ83 (22.06) | ecosystem: Environmental > Terrestrial > Soil > Desert | place: Antarctica: Dry Valley... | reverse complement strand
TGCGAAAGCGACCACCGCGACGCTCTCGCTCGACGATCCGGCCGTCGGGGACTACGTGCTGCGGGTGCTCGCTTCTCCCGGTACCCCGGCGACGACCGCGAGCGGCGTTCCGTACGCGGGCCGGGCGACGCTGTTGGGCGTGGCGGCCGCGACTCCGACGGCCACCGCAACGGCCACGGCCACCCCGACGGCCGCGCCCACCGGCACGGCGACCCCCGCGCCGGCGGCCACGGCCCCGCCCACCGCCGCGGCGACACCGGTCCGCACGCTCGCTCTCCAGGCCGACCGGCGCCGGATCTCCACCGCGCTCTCGACCGGGATCCGGGCGCGCAGTCGGTGCGCCGGGGGATGCTCGCGCGTCGAGGTCGCGGCCTTCGTCTCACCGCTCACGGCACGTCGGCTCGGGCTGGGCCGGCAGCGGGCCGACGTCCGCGTCGCGCTCGCGCCGGTCACGACGGGCGAGGGCCGCAAGGTCCACACGCTGGTCTTCGAGCGCCGGCTGCGCAATCGCCTGCGCCGCTCCAAGCGTCTCGACCTCGCGGTCGAGGCCGTCGTGACCGATCCCGACGGACGGCGCCGGACCGCGATCCACCGCATCACGCTCAAACGACGATGAGACGCAACCGCGGGCACCATCCACCCCGCGCCCTTGACCATCACGAGCCCGACGGGACGCGGACGCGCACCTCGCGCGTCTGCTCCTCGCCCGGCGTGGCGATGTTCAGGACGACCTCGCCGCCGGGCTTGAGGTCTGCGGCCACCTTGCAGTAGGCGTCCAGCGTCCCGGCGGCGATCGCCTGGCCGTCGATGCCGGCCAGCAGCTCCCCGACGAGGCGCTCGCCTTCGACGGCGGTCCCCGCCCCGACGATCCGCACGCCCGACGGGAGGCCCTCTTCGGCGAGTTCTGACGGCTCGGGGTAGTCGAGCGCGAGTCCCACGTAGCCGAGCGAGCGGCCCCGGCCCAGATCACGAAGGATCCGCTTCACGCGGTCGATCCGGATCGCGTAGTTGACGTTCTGCAGCGGCCGGCCGTCCGAGCCCGACGTGCGCGCGGCGGAATTGACGCCCACCAGACGGCCCTCGAGGTCGACGAGCGGCCCGCCGGAGTTGCCGGGGTTGAGCGCGGTGTCGGTCTGGATGACGTCCGGGTAGGCGGGGACGTCGGGGGCCGGGTCGCGGAACGCGGTCGAGAGCCCGGAGACCACCCCGCGGGTCGAGCCGACTGGGTCCTCCGGCGTCGAGTTGGCCGCGAAGCCGAGTGCGACCACCGTCTCCCCCTGGGCCACCGAAGCATCGCTGCCGAGGACCGCGGGGCGCAGTCCGCCGGTGTCGGTGACCTTCAGCACCGCGAGGTCCTCACAGGGCGCAGACGCCTGGAGCGTCGCGGGCCGGGCCTTGCCACCCACCGCGACGGTGTACTGCTCACCCTGGTTGGCCACGTGCGCGTTCGTGACGATCAGACCCTTGGGCGCGTCGAGCACCCACCCGGAGCCGGTTCCGGTGGGCGTCCCCTGGCGGGCGGTCTGCACCAGCACCGTCGACGGGGAAACGCGCGCGACGACGGCCGGCACGTCGTCCCCGCCGCCGCCGAGCGTCCCGGTCAGCGCGAGACCGGCCAGGATCAGGATGGCCACGGCAGCGATGCCGGCGGCGAGCAGCGAGGTCCGGCGCGCGCTCTTGGCCGAAGAGTCGACCATCCGACGGACCATCGATTGCGTCGCGACGTTGCCCTGCCCGGAAGTCCAGGGCTGCGCTCCGCCGCCTGCGCTCCCAGCTCCGGCGGGCTCGCGCTCGCGCTCCGAACGCAATTCGCCCGGGCGGTCGATCCGCGTCGGGGGAGCTGGCGTCAGCGGGTCCTCAGGGGCCTCGGCGGCCACCCGGAAGACCACGTCGCCGATCCGCAACTCCTTCCCCGGAGCGAGGTCGGCCTGGGTGATGCGCTCGCCCTCGACGTAGGTCCCGTTGGCCGAGTCGAGGTCGGTGACCCGCAGGATGGCTTCCTCGATCACCCGCAGTTCGGCGTGCCGGCGCGAGGCCCGCTCGTCACGGACGACCATGTCGCACCCGCGCTGGCGTCCCAGCACGAACGGCTCGGAGCCGACTTCCAGCACGGTCCCCGCGTCGGGGCCCGTGCGGACGATCACGAACAGCGACGTCACTTGCCGAGCAGCCGGCGCAGCTTGACCTGGAGCTGCAGCGGCGAGAACGGCGTGGAGAGGCTTTCGTCGGCACCCACGGCTTGCGCCTCACGCTTGCCGGCCTCGCGCGATCCGGCCAGCAGCACGACCTTGGCGTCTCGGGTCACCGGGTCCTCGCGCACGGCGGTGGCGACCTTGCCGGGGGGAGCGGACTTCGACGCCGCAGAGACGAGCACGACGTCGGGCCGGCGCTCCTTGGCCATCCGCACCGCGTCGTCGGTGTCGGAGGCCTCGATGACCTCGCAGCGGCCGTCGAGCGCGACGTGGGAGATCGCCTTCGCCCCGGCGTCGAGGCCGGCCAGCAGCACGATCGGACGGCGCCCCGGGCCCATGATCCCGGTCAGCGTGTGCACCGACGAGGGATCGCCACCCGCCGGGATCGGGCGCGGGAACGACGACTCCCGGGTGCCGGAGGGTGCCTCGTTGATCCCGGACGGCCTCCGGCTGGCCGAGGACTCCGCCAGCGGACCGTGCGCGTCGACGACGGCGCGCGCGCTCCCGATGAAGTCCTCGCAGGACGAGAACCGCCGAGCGGGCGACTTGTCGAAGGCCTTCGCGAAGACGCCGTCGAGCGCGGGCGGCAGGCCGCGCCGTCGCTCGAGCAGCGACGGCGGTGGATCGTGGACGTGCGCGTACATGACCGCCATGTCGGAGTCCCGGGGGTAAGGGACCTCGCCGGTCAGGCAGTGGAAGAGCATGCAGGCGAGCGCGTAGATGTCGGCCCGGCCGTCGACGTCGCCGCCCTCGACCTGCTCGGGCGCGAGGTAGTGGGTGGTCCCGACCACTTCCCCGGACTTCGTGAGCATCCCGGCCTTGGAGCCTCCCCGCTCTTTCGCGAGCCCGAAGTCCGTCAGATACGCGTGACGGCCGTCGAGCAGGACGTTGGCCGGCTTGACGTCACGGTGAATCAGGTTCAGGCCGTGCGCCGCGTCGAGCGCCGAGGCGACCTGGCGCCCCACGTCCAGCGCCCGGTAGGGCCCCAGCCGGCCCTCGGCCCGGAGCACCACGGCCAGATCCGACCCCGGGATGAACTGCATCGCGATGTAGAGGTCCGGGCCGATCTCGCCCGCGTCGTAGACGGTCACCACGTTCGGATGGACGAGCGTGGCGGCGATCCTCGCCTCGCGGAGGAAGCGCTCGCGGAAGCCGGAGTCCTCGGCCAGGTCGGGCGAAATGATCTTGATCGCCGCGCGGCGCTTGAGCGTCATGTGCTCGGCCAGATACACGTGGCCCATGCCGCCTCGGCCGATGCGCTCGGCGAGGCGATAACCCGCGATGTCGGAACCGACGCGCGGGTCTTGGGGCGGCTGCGGCATCATGCCGATTATGGATGAGTCGGCGACCAGGACACATCTCGCCATCCCCGGTGCCGCCCTCGCGGGCGCCTGGGTGCTGATCGCGGGGCCGGATGCGGGCACCGCGACCCGGCTGCGCGGGCGGCTTTCGCAGGTCGGCGTGGCCGGCGTGGTGCTGGTCGATGGCGTGGAGGACTCGGTCGAGCGCTTCGTCGCCGCCCGGCCGGACGTCGTGCTCGGCCTGCACGGGATGGGGCCGCCGCTGCGCTCGCGCATGGACCCGCTCGGGCTCGGCGAGGGACCGCCCGTGCTCGCGCTCGACGAGATCCCCGGGCTGCTGGCCGGTCCCGCGGGCGACGATGCGGTCCTCGACCGCCTCGCTGCTGCGGTCGAGCGCCACGCCATGCGCCGGCGCCTGCGCGAACTCGAGAGCGTCGTGGCCGCTCAGGCGGTCTCGCGCGCCCGGGAGGTCGACGAGTCGCGCCTGGACGGCCTGCGGCGGATTGCCCTGGCTGCGGAATACCGCGACGACAACACGTGGGAGCACACGCAGCGCGTCGGCGCGCTGTCGGCCCGGCTGGCTCGCCGGCTCGGCCTCGGCGACCGGCTCGTCACGCTCATCCAGCACACGGCGCCGCTGCACGACATCGGCAAGATCGCGATCCCGGATTCGATTCTGCTCAAGCCCGACCGGCTGACTGCGGACGAATTCGAGGTGGTCAAGACTCACGCCGCGGTGGGCGCCGCGATCCTCTCCGAGGGCACGTCGGAGCTCCACGACGTGGCCGAGCAGGTGGCCGGGACCCATCACGAGCGTTTCGACGGCACCGGCTACCCCAGCGGGCTCGCCGCCGACGCGATCCCGATCGCCGGGCGGATCGTCGCCGTGGCCGACGTGTTCGACATCCTCACCCACGAGCGCCCGTACAAGGAGGAGTGGTCGATCGACGACGCGGCCGAGGAGATCCGCCGCTCCGCCGGGACCCAGTTCGACCCCGAAGTCGTGACGGCGTTCGACGAACTCGGCGCCACGGTCTGGCAGATGCCGCTCTGATCGGCACCCGGCCGTAGGATTCGTTGGGAGTGACGGAACCAGGGCAGGGGGTTCGTTGCATCAAGTGTCCAGAGCGTCCAGGCCGGTGTAAAGCCGATGGGGAAACACGCCGATGGGCCACGCAGACGCATGAAGCGCCGCATTCCCGCATCCCTGCTTGCTCTCGCCCTCGGTCTTTCGGCCTGTGGAGGCGACGACACGGCTTCCGCACCCGCTCCGGCTCCGGCCGAGGCGGCCAAGAGGACGACGTCCCTGCGTGTCGCGGCGACGGACGGTCGCACGGGTGACGCCACCAGCGCATCGAGCGGTGGTCGCGTGGAGCTTCTGGCCGGCGAGGCGAAGGTCAGCGCGAAGGTCCGCAAGAAGACCCGCCGCAAGGAGGGCGTCGGCACCGGCGCCTCCTGTGCCGACCTGGACGTCCTGCCCGTGGCCACCAACGTGGCCGTGGTCACGGCCGCGACGCTCTGCCTGCTCAACGGCGAGCGCGCCGACAAGGGCCTCGGCAGCCTCGTCGAGAACGCGAAGCTGGCCGAGTCCTCGCTTGGGCACTCCAAGGACATGGTCGCGAACTCCTACTTCGCCCACGAAGGACGCAACGGAGCCGACGTGGTCGACCGCGTCAAGACGACCGGATACCTCTCGGGCGGCGGGCGCTGGAGCGTCGGCGAGAACCTCGCCTGGGGCACCGGAACGCTTGCGACGCCTCGCGGCATCGTCACCGCCTGGATGAACTCCCAGGGCCATCGCGACAACATCATGCGCGGCGACTACGAGGAGATCGGATTCGGCGTCGTCGTGGGCAACCCGAAGTCCAGCGACGGTCAGGGGGCGACCTACACGACGAACTTCGGCGTGGTCGAGGGCGACTCGCCCGGCGCCTCGGCGACGCCGTCGGCGTCCGGCACTCCCTCCGCGACGGTCCAGGCGCGACGGTCGATCTCCCGCCGCCTGCGCACCTGCCGCGCCAAGGCCGTGAAGGCCCGCAGCGCCAAGAAGCGCAAAGCCTGCGCGTCGATCGCTCGCCGCGCCCGCGCTGCCGCCGCCCGACGATAGTTCCGCGCCGGTAGGTTGAGGGCATGAGCCTTCCCTTCGAAACCGCGCTCGTCACCGGCGGCGGCGGTTTCATCGGTGGTCACCTGGCCACAGAGCTCGCCCGCCGCGGCGTCAAGGTGCGCGCCCTGCTGCGCTACACATCGCGTGCCGACCGGGGCACACTGGACTGGTTCGAGGACGAGGCTGCGAAGGAGGTCGAGGCGATCTTCGGCGACCTTCGCGACATCGAGTCCGTCGACCAGGCGGTCAAGGGCGTAGACGTCGTCTTCCACCTCGGCGCGCAGATCGCGATCCCATACTCCTACGTGAACCCGCGCGACTACGTCGCCACGAACGTCACCGGCACGCTCAACGTCGCGCAGTCCATTCTGCGCCACGGCGTTCAGCGGATGATCCAGACCTCCACCAGCGAGTGCTACGGCAGCGCGCAGACGGTCCCGATCACCGAGGATCACCCGCTGGTCGGCCAGTCGCCGTACTCGGCCTCGAAGATCGGTGCCGACGTACTGGTCGATTCCTTCCACCGCTCCTTCGAGCTGCCCTCGACCACCGTGCGCCCGTTCAACACCTACGGCCCGCACCAGTCCACGCGCGCGGTGATCCCCACGATCATCACCCAGGCGCTGGTCTCCGACACGCTCAAGCTCGGGTCGCTGACGCCGCGCCGGGACCTGACCTACGTCTCGGACACCGTCGAGGGCTTCATCGCCGCCGCGGCCACGCCGGGACTCGAAGGCGCGACGTTCCAGCTCGGGACGGGCTACGACGTCTCGATCGGCGACATCGTCGACATGGTCGCCGAGATCCTCGGCAAGCCGCTCGAGGTCGAGCTCGACGAGCAGCGCGTGCGGCCGGCGCTCAGCGAGGTCGAGCGGCTGATCTCGAGCCCTCAGCGCGCGAAGGAGCTGACCGGCTGGGAACCCACGGTGGATCTGCGCGACGGCCTCGGGCGCACGGTCGCCTGGCTCGAACGCCACGCGTCCCGGGTCGCGCGCGAGGGCTACGCGGTCTGACGCATGGCCGGCGCCGGCACCAGCCCCGACATCCCGCTGTTCGACCTCGTCATGACCGACGAGGACCTCGCGGCGGTCGAGCATGTCATCCGCGGCGGCCAGCTCGCCGCCGGCTCCGAGGTCGAGGCCTTCGAGCGGGCGTTCTGCACCCTGCTCGACTGCCGGCACGCCGTCGCGGTCTCCAACTGCACGGCCGCGCTGCACCTGGCCTACTTGGCCGCCGGCATAGGCGAAGGCGACGAGGTCATCGTCCCCTCGATCACGTTCGCCGCGACCGCCGCGGCCGCGATCTACTGCGGCGCGACGCCGGTCTTCGCGGACGTCGTCGGCCCGCACGACCTCGGGATCGACGTCGACGACGTCGCCGCGAAGATCACCGAGCGCACCAAGGCCGTCTGCGCGGTCCACTACGGCGGCTACCCGGCCGCAGTGGACCGCTTGCGCGACCTGTGCGCCGAGCGGGGGGTGGTCCTGTTCGAGGACGTGGCCCACGCGCCGCTGGCCGACCTCGGCGGCAAGGCGCTCGGGACCTTCGGCCTGGCCGGCTGCTTCTCGTTCTTCTCGAACAAGGTGCTGGCCGTGGGGGAGGGCGGGCTCGTGTGCACCGACTCGCAGGAGGTCGCCACCCGTGTCCGGCGTGACCGTGACGCGCTCGCCTACGGCTTCGACGAGCCGCGTGCCGCGCTGCTGCGCTCGCGCATGAGCCGCCTGCCCGAGGATGTCGCCGCCCGCCAGGCGTTGACGATGCGCTACCGGAGCGAGCTCGCCGGGCTGGAGGGCATCGTCGTCCCCTACCGCGACGAGGACGTCGCCCACTCCAGCTGTTACGTGATGCCCCTGGTGTTGACCGACCTCGGCCGGCAGAGCGCGGTGCGGGCGCACATGCGCGAGCACCACGGCGTCCAGACCTCGCTGCTCTATCCCGCCGTCCACCAATTCACCGCCTATGTGGAGCGCTACGGCGAGCAGTCGGTGCTCAACGCCGAGCGGATCGCCCGCACCGAGGTCACCGTCCCCCTGTTCCCGCACATGACCCACGAGCAGCAGGACCGCGTCGTCGTCGCCCTGCGCGATGCCCTGGAGGCCGTCCCCGCATGAGCAGTTCCCAAGACGAGGACGTCGCCGCCGTCCTGGATTGCCTGCGGTCGGGCTGGCTGACGATGGGCCCCCGCATCAAGGCCTTCGAAGAGGCACTGGCCGACTGGACCGGCGCCACCCACGCCGTCACGGTCTCCAACGGCGACGCCGCGCTCTTCCTCGCCCTGATGGCGGTCGACGTGAAAGCCGGCGACGAGGTCTACGCCTGCACGGACACCGGGCGCCGTGCCGTCGAGCGCTGCGGCGCGCATGCTGCGACCGAGCCCACCGACCGCACCCGCGCGGCGATCTGCACCTTCGGCGAGCCCTCGAGGGACACCACCGGCGAGGGCGTCGCGATCATCGAGGACGCCACGGAATCCAACGAGGCCACGCCGATGTTGACCGGGACCGCTGCGGCGTTCTCGTTCGCCGAGGGCCGGCCGCTCGGCATCGGCGAGGGCGGCATGGTGATCACCAACGACGACGCCGTCGCCGCCCGCGTCCGCGCACTGCGCGCGCACGCCATGACCTCAGGGACCTGGGACCGCCACCGCGGCCATTCGGATTCCTACGACATCGTCGACGTCGGCTACAACTTCCGCATGGACGAGCCGCGCGCGGCGCTGGGGCTGGCCCGGCTGGCGCGGTTGCGCGGCTGAGGGTTCGACAGGCGAAAGCTCAGTCGATCACGAAGCGCGCCGGGCCGTCGCTGCGCTCGACGGTGCCATCGGCGGTGATGCGCATGGTGAGGCGTCGTTCCTCGCCCTCGCGGCGGTCGCAGAGCTCGCGCCGCTCCGCCGGCCCCGATCGCCGGTTGTCGGGTTCGCGGCGATCGTCTCCGGCGCGCCGCTCACCTGCCGGTTCCCCCGGCAGCAACCGATGCCTCATCCGCTCGAACTCGTCGAGCGCCTGCTCGTAGTCGTCGTGGCGCCCGATGTCGAGCCAGTAGCACTCCGAGCGGTAGGCCCGGACGACTTCCCCGGCCTCCAGCAACCGCCGGATCAGGTCCGGGAAGTCGAGGTGCTCTCCCGGCGTGAGGTAGTTCATCACGCGAGGAGAGAAGCAATACACGCCCATCGAGGCCTCGTAGTCGAGGGCGGGCTTCTCGACGTAGCCCGTCAGCCGATCCGGCTGGTGCTCGTCGGTGAAGCGCAGGACGCCGAGCGAGATCTCCACGTTACGCTTGACGGCGGCGATCGTCGCCGCGGCGTCGGTCTCCTCGTGGTGGCGCACGAAGTCCGCGTAATCGAGGTCGGTCAGGACGTCGCCGTTCATGACCAGGAACGGGCGGTCGATGTCTTCGAGGGCCCCGAGGGCGCCTGCGGTTCCCAGCGGGGTGTGCTCACGCAGGTAGTCGATCGGGATGCCGTAGCTGTCGCCGTTGCGGAAGAACGCCTCGATCAGCTCGGCCAGGTATCCGGTGGCGATCGTCACGCGATCGAAGCCCGAATGCTGGAGTTGGCGGATCACGATGTCCAGCACGGGCCGATCGCCCACCGGCATCAGCGGCTTGGGCAGCACGGCGGTATAGGGACGCAGCCGCATCCCCTTGCCTCCCGCCAATACGACCGCCCGACTCATGACTGAGGAGTATGTCGGCGGCAGCAGGCCACCGCTTGAGCATCGCAGCGCCGCGGTGCAAGGATGTGAACGCACCGATCCTGCGATCAGGAGGTCGAAATGGAAGCCAGCGCCAAGCGAGTTCTCGTCGTCGCGCACCGAACGGCGGCGACTCCCGCGCTGTTACACGCCGTCCGCAAGCGCGCGCAGGAGGGCGATGCGACGTTCACGCTGCTCGTGCCCAACCCGGCCCACGGCCTGCACCGGGTCGTCGATCCCGAGGACGCCAGCCACGACGAGGCTGAGGCCACCGTCGAGCTCGCCATCCCGCTGCTCGAGGAGGCCACGAAGTCGAGAGTCGAGTCGATCGTGGGGACTTCGGAGCCGCTGGCCGCCATTCAGGACGCCATGAACCTGCACGGACCGTTCCACGAGATCATCATCTCGACGCTCCCGAAGCGGGTCTCGCGCTGGGTCCGCCTGGACCTCCCGCACAAGGCGGCAGGGCTCGGCGTCCCCGTCACCACCGTCACCGCTCGCGGCACCGAGCACCTCGAAGCCCACGGCGTGTGACCGCGCTCACAGCTCCAGAACCCCGGCGCCATACTCTGCATGCGATGACGAGGTTCCTGTGGTGGATGCAGCTGCTGATCGTCGTCTTCGTGACGGCGGGAATCGTCATCGCCGCGATCAAGCTCTGACCAGGGGGAGGACCGACACGTGATCACGTCCATCGTGGTGGGAACCGACGGCTCGGAGACCGCCGGCAAGGCGGTCCAGGAGGCCGCCGACCTGGCCAGGCGCCTCGGCGCGAGCCTCGAGCTCGTCTCGGCCTACGAGCCGGTGACGCGCCAGCGGCTCAAGGAGGAGTCGCGCCAGGTGCCCGCAGACCTGCAGTGGATGGTCACGCCGCGCGAGGAGGTCGACCAGACCCTGGCCGAGGCCAAGACCCGGGTCGAGGCGCTCGGCATCGAAGTCACCTGCCACGCCCGTGAGGGCGACCCGGCCGACGCGATCCTCGACGTCGCCGAGGAGCGTGGCGCCGACCTGATCGTCGTCGGCAACAAGGGGATGACCGGGGCCAAGCGCTTCCTGCTCGGCTCGGTGCCGAACAAGGTCTCCCACCACGCTCCCTGCAGCGTCCTGATCGTCCGCACCACCTGAGAACTCCGGCGCGCCGCGTTGCCCTGCAACCGGCGCCGGGCCGTGAGGCCCTGCGTACGATCGCTCGATGAGCCGCCGTCTAGGCACCGCCACCGCCGGTCTGCTGGCCTTGTCGGCGCTCGCGCCCGCCGCGGCCAGCGCCGAGAAGGAGATCCGCGCGCAGACCGCGTACCGTTTCGATGCGCTGACCTATTCGCTCGACCAGGGCGAGGCGCTGAAGTTCTTCAACGGGGACTTCCTCGCTCCCGCGCCGCACAACGTCACGTCGGTCGAGCGCGGGCCTGACAACCAGCCCCTGTTCGAGTCGGCGACCTACGACCACGGTGGTGAGGGCCCCGTGCGCGGCGCCCAGCAGCGCCCGCCGCTCCATTCCCCGCTCCTGACCAGGCCGACACGACGGCGTCATCCGCCGGCACTTCGGCCCAGTCGGTCGGGAATCAGCCCGGCGGGGGCGTGGGGGCCGGCGTCGGTGCCGGCGGAGCGATCGGCGCGACGGCCTGCGCCGCGTTGACCAGCCCCGCGCCGTAGCGTTCGTCAGGCCCGGGTGCGCCCATCTCGGTCGCGGTCGCCTTGAGGTGGCGCTCGAGCTGGTCGGGCGTGGGATTGACCCCGATGACGCCCGAGGCGACGATCAGCGCGGCCGTCGCCGACACGTGCGGCGCCGCCATCGAGGTCCCCATGTAACCCTCGGGGATCCCGAAGCGCCGGACCGACCCGCCCGAGAAGGTGACCTGCAGGATGTCCCCGCCCGGCTCGTCGTTGGGCCGGCAGTTCGGGTCGCCTTCGATGTCGGCGTCACCGCCGCCGCCCGGGGCCACGAGGTCCAGCGACGCGCCCGTGTTCGCGTAGGAGGCCAGGCAGCCGTGCTCGGTGGTCGCGCCCACCGAGAGCACCGACGACGAGCGCGCCGGATAGGCGACGACCTTTGCCGACGCGTTGCCGGCTGCCCCGACGACCAGCGAGCCCTTGCGCTTGGCGTAGCGCAGCGCGTCCAGGATGTCCGGGATCTGGTCGGCGGTCACCGGCGCGCAGTCGGGGCCGAGCGAGCAGAACTCGAAGGACAGGTTGATGATCTTCGCCCCGCGCTTGGCGGCGTAGCGGATACCGGAGGAGATGGCGACGCTGTCGCCCTCCCCGAGCCGGTCGAGCACCCGCACGGGCATGATCTTCGTGTTGTAGGCGAGGCCGACGAGCCCGAAGGAGTTGTCGGCGGCTTCGGCGATCGTCGACGCGACGTGCGTGCCGTGGCCGTTGTGGTCGAGCGGGTAGGCGTCGTTGTCGACGAAGTCGTAGCCCTTGCGGAAGCCGTCGGGCCGCAGGTCGGGCGAACGCTGGAAGCGGCCGCGGTTGCGGTAGGCGACGCCGGAATCGAGGACCGCCACCACGACGCCCTGCCCACCGGGGCGTCCCAGCGCGATCATCCGCTCCCACGCGTCCGGGGCGCGGACGCCGAACGGGCCGGTCAGGTTCCACTGCGACTGCTGCCACCCGGTCGGCTGATTGGCGCGGCCGGGGTCGTTCGGGACGTACCCCGTCGCCCGCGCGACGTAGTTCGGATGCGCGTCGACGACGCCCGCGGTCGCGCGGAGGTCGCGCACGGTGGCTTCGACGGACTGCCCGTCGGTGATCGTCAGCCGGCGCGCGTAGGGCGCGAACACGAGCGGAGCGTGGATGCCGTTGGCGCGCTGGATCCGCGCCCGTTGGGTCGAATTCAGCCCTGCGGCGTACTTTACGACCACTTCGCCCGCGCGGTACGGGGCCGTCGCGGCCCGCGCGCCTGGGACGATCGCCAGTGCTCCGGCCAGCAGGCCGAGGGCGATCGCAAGGAGGCGTGTGGATGCGGACATGGGTGATCGGGTCCGCACTGGGCGGCTCAAGTAGAACATCATCGGGTGCTGGAAGTTTCCCGGCAAACTATGAACCCGTCAGATCATCACCGAAACGACGACTCCTGGATGCAGGTCGCGCTCGAGGAGGCTCGCCTCGCCCTCGTCCATGACGACGTCCCGGTGGGTGCGCTCGTGGTCACCACCGAGGGCGTCGTGGCCGGGGCCGGCCACAACGAGCGTGAGCTCCGCAAGGACCCCACCGCGCACGCCGAGATCCTGGCCATGCAGGAGGCCGCGCGCGCGCTCGGATCCTGGCGGCTGCTCGGCTGCACCCTCTACGTGACGCTCGAGCCGTGCGCGATGTGCGCGGGCGCAATCGTGCTCGCCCGCCTGCCACGCGTGGTCTTCGGGACGGCCGATCCGAAAGCCGGGGCGTGCGGGAGCGTCCTCGACGTCACCGGCGAGCCGCGCCTGAACCACCGCCCGGTCGTCGAGGGCGGGCCGCTGGCCGATGAGTGCGCGGCGCTGCTGCGGGCGTTCTTCGCCGCGCGTCGGGGCTGATCGTCCTCGTGTGTCCACCCTCACACTCCGACCGGCCCGAAATCCGGGACTCGTCGGGCATCCTGTAGGCATGGGTGCCACCGCGACCGCTGCCGCCACCCGCTTCCCGAGCGAGACGACCCCATCGCTGGAGATCGCCGAGCGGGTCTCCAGGCGCATCGCGATCGCGATGATCGTGGCCCACACGGTCGGCGCGTTCGACGTCTTCGGGCTGCTCTTCTTCGTCCTGCCCACGCCAGAAGGCGTCGCCCCGGCCGATCACCTGACCGCGAACGCGATCGCCCTCGGCGTCTACCTGCCGCTGGCCATGGCGATCGGCTACGTGCTCGGCAACCGGATGGGCCCGGAGCACTACGAGTGGATCCAGGAGGACCGCCGGCCGACCGCGGCCGAGCGCGACCACGCCGTCCGGACGCCGCTGCGCTGCCTGCGTCTGGACGGCGCGCTGTGGCTGGGCGGCATCGCCCTGTTCTTCCTGGTCAACCTCCCGCACTCGTTCGACCTCGCCCTGCACGTCGCGGCGACGGGCGCGCTCGGAGCGGTCACGGTCTGCGCGGTCGCCTACCTGCTCTCGGAGGTCTACAACCGCCCGGTCGTCGAGCTCGCCCTTGCTGCCGGCCCGCCCGCGCAGCCGTCCTGGCCCGGCGTCAAGGGGCGCGTCGTGCTGGCCTGGCTGACCGCGACCGGATCGCCCGTCGTCGGCCTGATCATGGTCGGCCTGCACGGACTGACCGATCCGAGCGTGACCACCGAGGAGCTCTCGCGCAGCTTGATCGTCCTTGGTCTGCTGGCGCTGGGCCTGGGCCTGGGCGTGATGATCTTCACCGCCAGATCGATCTCGCAGCCGCTCGCCGCCATGCGCCGCGCGCAGACCCGCGTCGAGGCCGGCGACCTCTCGGCTGAGGTGCGCGTCATCGACGCCTCCGAGGTCGGGGTCCTGCAGTCGGGCTTCAACTCGATGGTCGGCGGCTTGCGCGAGCGCGAGCGCGTCCAGGACCTCTGGTCGCGGCAGGTCGGGCAGGACGTCGCCCGGGCCGCCCTCGACGAGGACCCGCGCCTCGGCGGCGAACTGCGTGACGTCGCGGTCCTGTTCATCGACCTCGTCGGCAGCACCGCATACTCGACCACGGCGTCGCCGGAGCACGTCGTCGGTCGCCTGAACCGCTTCTTCGCCGTCGTCGTCGACGTGATCGAGTCCCACGGCGGCTGGGTCAACAAGTTCGAGGGTGACGCCGCCCTGTGCATCTTCGGCGCGCCCGCTCCGGTGGAGGATTCATCGGCCTGCGCGATGCGTGCCGCCCGCGACCTGCGCGCCCAGCTCGCACGCGAGCTCCCCGGGGTCCAGGCCGGCATCGGCCTCTCCGCCGGTCCCGTCGTCGCCGGCTGGGTCGGCGCCGAACGCCGCTTCGAGTACACCGTGATCGGCGACGCCGTCAACGAGGCCTCGCGCCTGTGCGAGCTGGCCAAGCGCCGTCCCGAGCTGGTCATCGCCTCGTGCGTGATCCTCGAGCGGGCCGGCCGCGAGGAGGCCGCTCGCTGGCGCGTCGACGGCGAGCAAGTGCTGCGCGGGCGCTCGCAGCCCACGCAGCTCGCCATCCCCGTTTGAGCATCAGGCAGCCGACTTCCTCTCGACCGGCAACGAGGAGACGGTGGGAACCGAGCTTTCGACCTAGGGTGCAGGTATGGATGACACCCCGGCACTCGACGCTCTGGTCAACGACTTGTACTGGCAGGTCGATCAGATGCGATCGCGGGGCATCAAGAACAACTCCGGCGGCGTCTATGTCCCGGCCTATTACAAACGGGCCCTGAACAAGGCGGCCGACGAGGGCCCGGAGGCGATCGTCGCCTTTGTACAGCGCTTCGTCCACAAGGCCCCGAGCGACGGCTACAAGAAGCTCGAAGTGGCCAACGCGCTCGATCTCGCCTGCGAGGCCCTCGTGGCCGACGAGACCAAGCCCTACGCCGGCCTGTTCAGTGACGAGGACCGCGAAGCCGCCCGCGCCCGTCTCGCCCCGCACCTCGCGGCGATCGAGTCCCGCAACGCCAAGCGACGCGAGCGCATCGACGCGTCACGCGCGCGACTGCGCGAAGAGGGCATGCCCTCGCGGCCGGATCTCGACCACGCGATCCGCTCGCGGCGCAAGGGCGTCGGGCCGTCGCGCTGAGCGAGACGGCCCGGGCCCCCGGGCCCCCGGTCCCGTCAGGCGGCGAGGAACTCCAGCAGCACGCGGTTGAACTCGTCCGCGTGCGAGGCGTTGATCCCGTGCGGGCCACCCTCGATGACGTGCAGCGTGGAGTCGGCCAGCGCCTCGTGGGAGCGCTTGCCGCTGACCTCGAACGGGACGATCGCGTCGCCGTCGCCGTGGATGACGAGCGTCGGCACCGTGACCTTTTCGAGATCGCCACGGAAGTCCGTGCGGCCGAACGCCGTGATGCAGTCCAGCGTCCCCTTCGGTGACGCGTAGGCGGCGATCCCGGCCGCGTAATGGCGCAGCGGCTCCGACACCAGGTCGGTCTTGTCGCCGGCCGCGAAGAAGTTCTTCGTGAACTCGTCCATGAAGGCCAGCCGGTCGTCCTTCACGCCGGCCTGGAAGTCCTCGATCGTCGCGTCGTCGAGCCCGCCGTCCGGGTTGTCGTCGGACTTGTAGAGGTACGGCGGCACGGCGGCGGCCAGCACGGCCTTCTTGACCCGGTCGGTGCCGTAGCGGCCGATGTAGCGCACGACCTCGCCGCCGCCCATCGAGAAGCCGACCAGCGTCGCGTCGCGCACGTCGAGTTCATCGAGCAGCGTCTTGAGATCCTCGGCGAACGTGTCGTAGTCGTAGCCGTCCCACGGCTGCGAGGACCAGCCGAAGCCGCGGCGGTCGTAGGTGATGACGCGATGGCCGGCCTCGACCAGGGCGGGGACCTGGGCCTCCCACGAGCGGCCCGACAGCGGCCAGCCGTGAATCAAGACGACGGGATCACCACTGCCGTGGTCCTCGTAATAGAGCTCGACGGGATGGTTGTTCTCGGTGGCGACTTGGAGCTTGGGCATGGAAGGGGTTGTAGCGCCGGATTGTTGCGTGTGCAACCAGACTGGGCGCGTGGGCGGGGTCGGGAGCGCGATCAATCCGCGCTGCGGGACGCTCGCTCGGCCTCGAAGAAAGTCTGACGGTTCAGGATGCAGGCTCGCTCCGCCTCGAGTGCCTCTCGCGTGGTCCGCGTCTGCTCGACGATCGCGTCGAGGTCGGTCGCGTTGTCGTAGTCCCAGTCGCCTGGAGCGCTGAACGCCCGCTCGATCCCGTTCTCGGCCTGCGTGGCGTCGATCCAGGCGGTCGTCTCCGCGATCGTCCGCTCGATCCGGGCCAGGCGGTCGCCGGCCATGCCGCGGTGCGCGCCTCCCAGGTCGGCGAGCCTGTCGAGTTCGTCCAGCGTCCACTCGAGCTCCGCCAGCGTGGACCGCCCGGCCGGCCCGAGGTGGTTCTCGCGCGCCCGGAACGCGACGGCCAGCTCGCGGTAGTACCACCGCACGGATTTCCCCTCGCCGGCCTTGAAGCGCGACCACAGATCCTCACCGTGTCGCCGATAGTCCGTGAGGATCGCCCGGGCGTTGTGGAGCTTGTCGGCGAGCGAGACCCGGATCTCGTCAGGCGCCTTGTGCGCCACGGCCGCGATGTAGGCCTCCTTTCGCGCCTGCCACGGCGGTTTCGGGACCTCGTCGGTGTCGGAGTTGGCTCGCACGATCCGGGCGACCCGCTCACCGAAGCGCGCCTCGATCGCGCTCCCCATCTCCGGTCCCCCGCCGTCCTCGATCGCGTCGTGCAGCAGCGCGCCGATCGCCTCGTCCTCGTCGCCGTCCATCTCGAGCGTCAACGACGCCACACCGAGCAGGTGGGCGGCGTACGGGACCTGCGAGCCCTTGCGGAGCTGCGTCGCGTGGTGGGTGAGAGCGAACTCGAGCGCTTTGATGAAGCGCGGCGTGAGGAGCGGGGTGTCGGTGCGGGGTTCTGTCATCGGTGGGGCGGATCCTTCCGGTCGGCGTCAGCGGTGGCAAGCGAGCGCAGGATCCGGGCGACCATGCGCGTGCGCAGGCGCCGCTCGATCAGCGCGACGAGCCGCGCGTCGCGCTCGCGGCGCGCGAACGCCAGCAGCGCCTGGACCCGATCGACGCGGGCCATCACCCGGCCTCTGCGAGCGAGGTCGCGCTCAGCGCGAGCGCCTCGAGCTCCGGCCAGCAGCCGGTGACCACGGTGCGCCCGTGGGCGAACTCCGACAGCCGCTCGATCTGCGGGGTCAGCCGCTCGCGCAGGCCGGCCGAGAGCACGAGCACGTTCGCGGTGCGGTCGAAGTCCCCGTCGACCGGGAAGTGGATCCAGCGCGGCGCGTCCGGATCGGTGATCACGATGCGGTGCGCCTGCCCGTCGAGCTCGACGCCGACGCTCAGGCCGGCGGCGCGCAGCGCATCGTGAAGGCAAGAAAAGGTGATGTCCATGGGGAGGTGGTCGCGGGTGGCGGCCGACATCTGACATAGGGATCGCATCACTCCACGACCTCCCCGAGTGCCGCGAGGTGCTCGCGCGCGTCCGTGTCCTCGCCGTAGACGTCCTCGAGCTCGACGGCCGTGCGCCAGGACATGACCGCCTCGGGCGTGTCGCCGAGCGCCCACGCCGCCCTCCCGCGGTAGTCCCAGGCCCACGCGTCGTTGGGCACCAGCTCGGTGTAGAAGCGCAGATGCCGGTAGGCCTCGTGCGGACGATCATGGTCGAGCAGCGTGTATCCGAGCCCGTAGTGGGCCATCTGATTGCCGGCCTCCAGACAGCGGCGCCACGCCTTCGCGGTCCCTTTGCGGATCGCCTTCGAGAACAGCACGCGGTCGGCGGTGCTGCGACCGCCGAGGAACGGCCGCGCAGCCAGCACGATCTCGCCCGCGGGCACGCCGCTCAGGCCGAGCGCCGGCACCGTGAACCGGGGGCCGCCGAATATCTCGGCGACGTCCGGGTCCTCCGGATCGAACTCCGTCAGGCCCTGGATCTTGAAGCCGGCGATGTCGCCATCGGCGTCGTGGAAGAACCCGAACTGCTCGTTGAGCCCGATCCAGCGATCCGGTCCCTGCCGGTCCATGACAGTTCCGTAGGGCGCGACCTCGAGCCAGTCGAGGTGCTCGTCATATGAGAGGAAGGAGGCGGTGGTCACACCCACTCAGTCGGAGAGCGGCGGCTCGTCCTGACGCCCATCGCGGGCGATCGAGCGATCGGGACGCAACCAACCGCCGTCAGATCCGAGACCCGGCGGTCGACCGGTGCGTCATGACGACCTCCCTTCCACGATCGTGCGCGGCATGACCACATCCCAGGATCGCCACCGCGGAGCCCTGCTCGGACTCGCGGTCGGCGACGCCGTCGGCACCACCGTCGAATTCAAGAGCCCCGGCTCCTTCCCGCCGGTCACCGACATGGTCGGAGGCGGTCCGTTCGCCCTGCCGGCCGGAGCGTGGACCGACGACACGTCGATGGCGCTCTGCCTCGCCGAGAGCCTGATCGAGTGCAACGACTTCGATTCCGTCGACCAGCTGCAGCGCTACGTGCGCTGGTACCGGGAGGGGCACTGGTCCTCGACCGGGAAGTGCTTCGACATCGGCAACGCGACCCGGAGCGCTCTGACCCGCTTCGAGAGGACCGGCGAGCCCTACCCGGGCGACGCCGCCCCGGACGCCGCCGGCAACGGCCCGATCATGAAGCTCGGGCCGATCGCGATGGCCTACGCGCATCATCCCGAGGCTGCGGTCCACTACGCGGGACTCAGCGCGCGGACGACGCATGGCGATCCGCGCGCCGTCGACTGCGCGCGCTACTTCTGCGGATTGCTCGTCGGGGCACTCAACGGTGCCTCGGTAGACGAGCTCCTGCGCTCCGGTGTCTATGAGCCGGTCGAGGGCGCATGGGATGACGAGCCCCTCCATCGCGAGGTCCTCGTCGTGGCCGAGGGGTCGTTCCTCACGCGTGAGCCGCCGCTGATCCGCGGCACCGGCTACATCGTCGCCGCGCTGGAAGCCGCGCTATGGGCACTGCGCAGCACGGACGACTTCAAGGACGGTGTGCTCGCTGCGGTCAACCTCGGCGATGACGCCGATACCACCGCGGCCATCTACGGCCAGCTGGCGGGGGCGATCCACGGGGTCGACGCGATCCCGGCCGGCTGGCGCGAGAAGGTCGTGATGGGGGAGGAGATCCTGGGCATGGCCGACCGCCTGATGGAGCTCGATCCGGTCGCCGGTCCGAGCCACTTCGACGAAACCGGGAGCGGCGGCTGGCGGCCAAGCGCCACGTGACGTGAGGGAGCCGGCGCCGCCTGGCGGCGCCGGCCCCTGAATCCCTAGCCCATGACCGCCCGCACCAGCGGTACGTACCCGCTCCGGTGCCCGGTCCTGTTCGGGTGATAGCTCTCGCCCGTCGGGTTGCTCAGCCCGTTCAGCCACTCGGTGCTCGAGCACACCGCATGCCCGACGAACGGCGGGATCGCGTCCTTGAAGCGGAAGTTCGCTCCCGCGTTCGTCGCCGCCGTGCGGACCTTGTCGCGCAGCAGATCGGCGGTCTGATTCAGGCGCGTCATCTCGGCCGAGGAGAAGAACGTTCCCGCGTTGCAGTCGACACCCATGAACAGGCGCGGGTAGGACAGCGCGATCACGGTCGCGGTGGGCGAGCGCTTCTTGATCTCGTTGTAGACGTTCGCGAGCCGTCCCGGGAGTGTGTTGTTGATGATCGACTGCGAGTTGTCGATCGCCGCGTCGCAGTTCGACGACCACGACGGCTCCGCGCATTCGCGGATCGTTGTCGAGAAGCCCGCGTCGTTGCCGCCGACCGTGATCGACACCCAGCGCGTCCCCGTCGTCAGGTTGCCCATCTGGCCGCTCAGGACCGTGGACGTCGTCGCTCCGCCACACGCTCCGAGGACCACGTCCGTGTTCGCGCGGTCGACGTCGATGATCTTCGCGAACGAATAGTTCGACCGCTCACATGCGGCGTCGTAGTACTCGCGCGTCCCGGTCCCGCTCGAGTAGGAATCCCCGAGCGCGACGTAGCGCTCCCCTGCCGCCGCCGGAGCAGCCCCCACCAGTACGAGCGCAACCGCGCCCCCCACCATCTGCTTGAGCACCAAGACCTCCCAGTCTGGTTCGGATGGCGTGATTCATACCGCGCCCGCGCCCGCGTGTCACTTATCGAGTACCGGCAACTGGCTCGCGGCCGGCGCCTCAGCGATCACGACGTCTACGACGTCGAGGCCTCCACCGGTCCATGAACCGCTCGGGTTCATGCCCGACCGTGGCGTCGTGGTCGGCAGGCTCTCCAAACGCCTCGACCAATTCTTCCCGGAGCCGCACCAGGCGGGCTTCCGCCGACATCTCCCCAGGCCGCATGGGCGGCGCGACCCGCCCCTGCTCGAGCGCCTCGATCATCTCCAGGGTGATGAGCCGCAGCAGCTCGATCCCTGCTTCGTCCATCTGCATGGAGTGAAGATCGCCGAGCACATCGGCGACCGTGATCGCCTGCGGAGAGACCTCGGGGACGGTGTTCGTCAGCATCAGGACCCATCCCGTCTCGCCGGGCGAGATGTCCGATCCGCTGCAGGCGAAGTAGCGGAAATGGGATCCGTCCTTGCCGATCACCTGGATACGGGGTCGAGCCGGGTTGGAAAGCTTGCCGCCGATCGTCGTGTCGCACATGTCCCGCCAGTCGGGAACTGGCGGCCATGTCTGACAGCGCTAGGGAATCAGCCCCCGCAGAACAGCTCGTCGACCTCGTCCCAGGCGTCCTCGTCGGCCGGTGCTTCGGGCCCCGGTGCCGGCATCGAGTACTCGACCGGCGAGGCCGCGATCGCCCGGGCGAACGCCGGCATCCCACCGGCCGCCGGTGGCGCCATGCGTCGCCCGGCCTCACGTAGCCGCTCGACCGACACGTCGACGATGGCGCTCAGCGCCTCGAGCACCTTCGGCGAGACCGACTCCGGCTCGAGCGTCCCGTGCTCCATCCGGTGGTAATACCCGGCGACCTTTCGTTCGCGCCCCGAGACGCCCAGAGCGCGAGCCAGCCGCTCGACCAGCAAGGACCGCTTGATCTGCGCTCGCTCACGCGCGGCGGGGAGCAGCGTCGCCCAGGTCTCGGCGGCCGTCGCCGCCACCCCCACGGACGCGAGGATGCGCTGGGCGAGAGGGTCCGCTTGGAAGCGCGCGAATGCGGCTTCGTCAAAGGCTCGCGTGGGGCCGGTGGCGAGGAAGCCGTCGATCAGCGCCTCGAGTTCGGAGCGATCGGTGCCGCTCACCTGATCGAGGTACTCGTGCGGATCGACGTCTCCACGCTCGCGAAACGCGGTGCGGAAGGCGCCGAACAGGTCGTCGACGGTGCTCATGATGTCTCTGGATCCGAATCTGGGGAGGGGGGACGGTCAGCCGCTTCGAGGGCGGCGCGCAGTTCGTCACGGAAGCGCTTGGCGATCTGGAAGACGTTGTCGGGGCTCTCGCCGGTCTCGACGGAGACCTCCTTCGCGCTGAACCCACCGAACACGTAGAGGTCGATCACCTCGCGGTGGATGGCCGAGCGAGTGGCGAGCACCTGCTCGATGAGCTCGTCGAGCTCGAGTGTGGTGTCGTCGAGCGAGGCGCGCTCGACCCGGACGTTGCCCTGATCGTCGAACTTTCCGGCGCCCTCCCGGTCGAGCTCGAGCAGCTTGCCGGCCTTGCCGCGGTAGAAGTCGGCGATCTGACGCCTGGTGATCACCGCTAGCCACTTGTGGAACTGGAGCTCGTGCTCGCCGTCGAAGGTCGACTTGATCGCCGAGACCATCGCATCGTGCGTCACCTCGTCGACCAGGTGGGTCGGGATGCGCTTGCGCACCATCGCCCGCACGGTGTCCATGTGGCGGAAGACCAGGTGGCGCACGCCGTGGTCGGAAGCGGCCTGCGCTGCGGCAGCACGAGCACGCAGGATGTAGGCGAGCAACTGCTCGTCGTCCATCGCGGCGATCTCGAACTCGCTGAACTCTCGGAACGGGCGGGTCATGTGGGTCTGGTCGTGCCTCCTCACTCGGTGTCTGGACGGCGGCCTCCCGCAATGGCCGGCGGCGCGTTTGGAGCGAGCCGGCGAGGCGAGAAGGGCGCTCACATGGGTCTTGGTCGGAGGCCGACTGCGAAATCTGACAGGAGTCTTCATGTCGTGCGGATCAGTGCGAGCGGCGCCGGCCGCCGCGGTTGGGTTGCAGGAGTTCTGTCGGGGGGTTGCGCAGGATCTGACCTGCTGGGACTGTGGTCTGTTCGTGCCCCCCGTCACCGGACCGATCGAGCGAGCCGCCACCTGGCTGTCGGAAATCCCGTCGTACATCTGGGACGGCGAGACGCTGCCGGTTCCGGTGGAGGAGATCGCCGATTCCCACTGCGCGCTGCACGTCCGCGAGGTCGCTCCCGCGGGGATGCTCCAAGCGCCCGGGGTCCCGGTGCTGGAGGAGGGCGCGACCCTGTCCGGATTGCTGCTGCTCGATCCCGGCGAGATCTGGGTCAACGCGGTCGAGGCGGCGCAGTGGCCAGGACGACGGCGCTTCACCGTCGGCCACGAGCTCGGGCACTGGGTCCTGCATCGCCCGACCAGGTCGGTGTTCTGCCGCGCGGCCAGTGTGGCTGTGGAGGACGCTTCGGATGTGGTGGCGGGGGCGCCCGACCTCGAAGAGGAGGCGAGCCTGTTCGCGTCGGCAGTCCTGTTCCCGCCGGATCTGGTCCGCCGGGAGTTCGCTCTGCTGGGTGGTGACATCCACGCCCTGTGCGGGCGCTTCGGTGGGTCTCGACGAGCCACGGAGCGAGCAGTGCTCGAGTCGATCCGCAAGCCGGCGTGGGCGTTCGTGGATGGCGTGCAGCTCTTCCACTACGACGATCCGGGCTACGAGGCGTGGCGGGCGGCGTGTCACGAGGACGGCTTCGTGCTCAACGACGACCTCGCCGGTGGAGACCACGCCCGGCTGCACCGCGCCTGCTGCACCTACCTGGATCGAGCCGTCAGCGACGGCGTCCCGCGGACGCGCTATCCGAAGTGGTGCGCGCTCGAGCTGGCGGGGTTGCTGGAGCTCGTACCGGCCGCGGGGGCGTGCGGGCGCTGCAAGCCGTAGCGGTTGGGCGCTCGGGCGCTCGGGCGGTCGGGCGGTTGGGCGGTCGGGCGCTCGGGAGTGAGAAACTGCCGGCATGAACGACAAGAAGCTGCACTGCCTCGTCGAGATCCCGAAGGGTTCGCGCAACAAGTACGAGTGGGACGAGGAGCTTCAGGCGATCAAGCTCGACCGCTTCCTGTTCTCCTCGGTCGTCTATCCGACCGACTACGGCTTCATCCCGAACACCCTCGCCGAGGACGGCGACCCGCTCGACGCCATGGTCTGCGTCTCCGAAGCCACCTTCCCCGGCTGCGTGATCCCGGTCAAGGTCATCGCCCTCTTCCGCATGCGCGACGACAAGGGCGTCGACGACAAGGTCCTCTGCGTCCCGGAGGAAGACCCGAACTGGAACCACATGAACGTCCTCGACGACCTCCCGATCTTCCTGCGCGACGAGATCTCCCACTTCTTCTCGATCTACAAGCAGCCCGAGGGCAAGCACGTGAAGGTCGACGGCTGGTACTCGCGGGAAGAGGCGTGGGCGACGATCGAGGCGTCGCGGGCGCGCTGGCCGCCGCGGCCGGAGGCCTGAGCCGGCTCGCTACGCTCGGGAGGTGTCCGAAGCGCCGCACCTCACGATCCTGTTCGACGAGGACGACGATGGCTGGATCGTGGCCTCCGTTCCGCAGGTGCCGGGAGCGCATAGCCAGGGCAAGACCCGCGACGAGGCGCGGGAGAACGTTCTCGACGCCCTTGCGGGACTGCTCGATCTCCGTGCCGCGGCGTACGAGCGCACCGGTCGGCCGATCGCCAGCGAGTCGCTGGATCTAGTCGTTCGCGCTGCGTGAAGCGCCGCGACCTCGAACGTCACCTCCGCGAGCACGGTGCGCGCCAGATTCGCGAGGGCGGGCGCCACAGCTTCTGGGGATTCGACGCCGAGCGGTCGACGATAGCGACCGGACCGGCCTCGTCACCGACACGGTCTCCGCGAGCAGCGGGATGTGGCGGTCAAGCCTGTCGGCTACCCTTGCGCCCGCGTCCAACCCGGACCCGGAGGGGTGCGAGAGTGGTTGAATCGGGCGGTCTCGAAAACCGTTGTAGGGGTAACCCCCCTACCGAGGGTTCGAATCCCTCCCCCTCCGCTCTATCGCGCCTGCTTGCGCCACCTGAGAGCATCCGCGGATGGCATCACGCACCCTCGGCAGCCACACTGCCGCGATCGCTGTCCTCCTGGCGATGTCGTTGACGGCGTGGATCGCGCTAGCCGGCCGGATGTCGGGAATGGACGCTGGCCCGGGAACCGACCTCGGTGGCTTCGTCTGGTTCGTCGGGGTGTGGGTGACGATGAGCGCGGCGATGATGCTGCCGAGCAGCGCGCCTGCTGTCGCGCTCGTCGCGCAGGTCTACCGCTGCCGCTCAGCTGCGGCGTTCACGGTCGGGTACCTGGCCGCCTGGGCCGCCTATGGCTTGGCTGCCTATGCCGTCTATCGCGTCCTGCACAGCGTCGCGCCTTCGCTCGTGGCATGGGATCGCAGTGGGCCGGTGATCGCCGGCGCGGCGCTGGCCTTGGCCGGGACCTACCAGCTCACGCCGCTCAAGCGAAGCTGCTTGCGTCGCTGCCTGTCGCCGCTCGCGCTGTTCCGCCGCGACATGGATCGAACGCGCGCCGCCGCCCGGGCCGGTCTCGCCTACGGCGGGGTTTGCATCGGCTGTTGCATCGGCCTGATGCTTGCGCTGTTCACGCTCGGCGTGATGAGCCTGTTCTGGATGGCGGTCGTCACGGCTGCGATTGCAGCGGAGAAGCTGCTGCCGCGCGCGGAGCGCTCGTCCACAGTCCTGGCGATGCTCCTCGTGGCGCTGGGCGTCTGGGTCGCCGCCGCTCCGGCGGGCGTGCCCGGACTGACCCAGCCCGGCCAGGCGTTGTCGATGGAGATGACGCGCTGATGGCCTGGCACATCCGCGGCACCTACCTCGAGTCCTGCAACTGCGATGCGATCTGCCCCTGCCGGCGCATCAACGGGGTGCCGGGCGGTCGTTCCACCCACGGCGAGTGCATGGGCGCACTCTCGTGGGACATCGAAGAGGGTGCGGTCGACGACGTCGATCTGGCGGGCCGCAGGGTCGCGCTGGTCTTTCACTACGACGACGATGAGCCGGACTCCCCATGGACTTGGACGCTGTATCTCGACGAGCGGGCCTCGGCCACGGAGTGCGCAGCGCTCGAGGACATGTTCAATGGCCGGCTTGGCGGCGACTCCGACCTGCACTTCCCGTGGTTCGAGCAGCGCGCCCCTACCGCGGTGCGCCGCGTGGCGATCGAAATCGACCACACCCCGCGCCGTCAGTGGCTGCGCGTCCGCGAACACGTCGAGTTGCGGATCCGTGATTCCGTAGCGGGCGGCGACCACGTGACCTGCGGTATCTCCGGCCACGACCAACGTGGAGACGAACTGATCGCCGACGAGCTGCGCGTCGACGAGGGCGTTCTGGACTTCACCTACCGGGGTGTGTGCGGTTACACCGCCCGCTTCGACTACGTCGGCTGACGGCCGTCGCCGCCGCCCTCGTGCCGCCGTCACCGTGGCCGGCGGACCCGCTGGTTGGCCACCAGTGGAACCCCTGCGCGCGCTAGGGATCCTGCAGGCATGGGAGCGCTCGCGTGGTGTACCGAGGGTTCGAATCCCTCCTCCTCCGCTCGTGGCGTAGGTCAACTTCCGGTTGCAGGCCAAGCACATCGACGAGGACCTGTACGACCGGGACTTCGTACTGCGGGGCTGAGCGGCCCTCAGAGACGCGAGGAGCGCGATGGCGAAATGAGCGCGATGTCGCAGCCCATGCCCGAGCAGGGCTCCGTATCGGCGCCACTTCCCTACCTGGCCCAGCACGACGGTCCTCGCCGGGTGCTGCACCTGCAGTTGAAATCAACGATGAGAAACCGCGGCGCGGTGCACGTCAACATCGATGGCGTGGCGCACGTCCAGCACTTCGGATCGGCGTTCTTCGAGATCCCCGCCGACCGTCCGGTCACCGTTCGTGCCCACCAGTTCGACGTCTTGCAGCGGGTCTTCGGCAATGCCGTGACGGTCTTGGAGCCCGGGGCGCCCGCCGAGTTGGAGTGGCAGGCCTCGGCTCACAACAAGGTGGCTGGCGAGATCGGACCGCCAGGCACCACCAGCGTTCGCGGCAGAGCGCGCCTCTTCCTGTTCATGGGCGCCATCATCGTGGTGCCCTTCATAGTCCTTTTCGTGTTCCTCGTCATCCTCATATCGGCGCAGCCTTAGAAGCTCCAGCGCCTGCGCCTGCGGCACGGGCGCGCTTGGCATCGCCGGGTCAGCAGCCTTTCGCACATTCGTTTATGAGCGCGGCGAAGAAGAGCACGACCACTCCGATGGTGGCGACTACCGCGGTCGTCGTGCACCCGATCGCCACCCAGATGTTGCGCCGCCGCTGCGCCATGTGGCGGACCGTGCGCTCGCGTGTGAGCAGCCATCCCTCGAGCGCGAGCAGACCGAGTGCGGCAAGGGGGACTGGAGCCCTGACCGCGAACACGGCGTAGAGCACGGCGAATCCGGCGACCGGGAACGCGAGGACGGTCAGAAACCAGAAGCGCCAGGTCGGTGCCTTCGGCTCGACCGCATCGAGCTGCCGCACGTGATCTTCGGGCATCACAGGCTGGGTCATGCCGGGCGAATGCCCACCAGCAATGGATGTGCCGCGATCGGGGCGCGCATCGCCCGGACGGTACTGCTCGCACGGCAACCGTCACGTAGCTGGCTCGAAGCCCGCTTCAATGAGCCCATGAACCTGCTCTCCAGGCTCCTGGGGCCGCGCTCGCACCCGCGGGCCGATGCCACCCCCGCGGACGTCGCGCGGGTCGACGTCGACCGGATGATCGAAACGGCGCGCGGGCGCGGGGACCGCCGAAGCGAGCCAGAGGTCATCGCCGCGCTGCTCGTGGGAGCCGAGTTCACCGCCGAGCGCCACCACGACCCAGACCTGCGCCTGCGCGCGGCAGCGGCGGCCGTCGCGGTGCGCGACCGGCTGGTCGCCCAGGTCGGCCAGGAGGAGGCAGTGCGTCTGTTCTCCACGTCCGACGGGCCCGTCGACGATCAGGGACGGGCGCGGCGCTGACGCGCCCCGATCGCCGCTCGCTGCCCCAGGGCAGCGAGCGCCTCCTCACGTGACCCGTTCGCTGGCGGTGCTCGTGGGCGCCGGCATCCTCCTCCGCCTCCTCCTGATCGTCGCGGTCGCCCCGGGGTTCGACGCGGGCGACCTCGTGCGCGTGGCCGACCTGGTGCAGACCCGCGGACTGCACCTCTACGCCGGGCTGGGCGGCTTCACGGTCTATCCGTATCCGCCGGGATGGCTGCCGTGGCCGCTGGCGGTAGACGCGCTTGCGCCCGGGCTCGGCATCGCCCGGGTCGACCTCGTGCGCCTGCCGTCTATCGCGGCCGAAGCCGCGCTCGCGATCCTCGTGCACAACCGCCTGCGCGCGGACGGGCGATCGGATCGCGAGGCGCTCGTGGGCGCTGGGCTGGTGGCGCTCGGGCCCGGGTTCCTCCTTCCGTCGGCGGTGGTCGGGCAGTTCGACTCCGTCGTCATGCTGCTCGTCGTCGCTGCGATCGGGTGGTGGCCGCGCCGCCCGGCCGCGGCGGGTGCGGCGCTTGGTGTCGCGATCGCGCTCAAGGCCTATCCGGCTGTTTTCGTCGCCGCCCTCGCGGCCGCCGCGCGTGACCGGGGCCCGGCCGTCCGGATGATGGCGGTGGCGGCCGCGGTGCCGGCGCTCATCACGCTCCCCTTCCTGCTGGCCGAGCCCTCCGCGACCCTCGCGGCCGCTGGGTACGCGCCGCTGCCGGGCGTGAGCGGGCTGAGCCTCGTCCTGCAGCCGGACCTCGTCGCGGGCTGGATCGCGAACCGGCCGCTCGAGCTCTCGGGGCTTTCGCGCTGGGTGCAGGACGCGGACCTGCCGCGCGTCGGCGCGCTCCTCGCCGTCGGGCTGGCGTGCGCGGCCGTTCGCCGGCACCACGCGCCGCCGCTGCATGCGGCGCTCCTCATCGTGCTCGCCTTCTGGGTCGGCTGCGTGAACCTCTACTGGCAGTACCTCGTCTGGGGGCTGCCGCTGCTGTTGCTCGCCGGCCGCGTCCGGAGCGCGCTGGTCCTGCAGGCCGTCGCGCTTCCGGGCCTCGTGCTCGTCATCGTCGCGCGCACGGAGCACTGGCTCGACGACGCCCCCGTGTGGGCCACCGCGACAGCGTCCGCCTCCGGCATCGGCGTGTTCTGCGTGATGGTGGTGCTGCTGGTGCGGGAGGGGGCCGGCCTGCGCCGGCCCCCTGCCGCGGAGATCAGCGGACCTTGATCT
>Ga0136633_1000565_pt1 | contig 28290 bp, 22 predicted proteins | sample AntDrymeUQ832206_2_FD_105494 | JGI IMG/M metagenome (GOLD analysis project Ga0136633, IMG submission 105494) | Polar desert sand microbial communities from Dry Valleys, Antarctica - metaG UQ83 (22.06) | ecosystem: Environmental > Terrestrial > Soil > Desert | place: Antarctica: Dry Valley... | reverse complement strand
GACCCATGCCAGGGATCTCCGTCGTAGACATTGTGCAAGTCCTGGCGCATCGCCTCGAGGTCGGTCGCGGGCCGATTCATCTTGTTCTTCTCCATGTTCGTCGCCTTTTTCGACTCGAGTAAAGAAAACACGGTGCGAGCTACCAGCAGGGAAGTTGCCGGGTTGTCAGCCAGGGACTGCCGGACGCTTCGTCGCGGCGATTCTGGAGACGACTTCCTGAACTGCGCGTATTCCTGATTCGAGATTCAGTCGGCTGTTCCGGTCGAGGGCTCGGACCGCGGCTGCGAGCGTCTCGACCCGCTTAGCGCGACCGGCCGCCAGCACCATCCGCCCTTTCTTCGTCGCATGAATCTGTGTCAGGCGGCCGTCCTTCGCGTCCTCCCGGCGGTTCACCAGGCCGGCCTTTTCCAGTCCGGTCACGATGCGCGTCATGGTCGGCGGCTTCACCTGCTCGGCGGTGGCGAGCTGGCCGAGGGTCAGCGGACCGGCGAAGACTACGACGGAGAGAGCAGAGAGGCGGGGCGCCGAGATTCCGATGGAGTCGTCTTCCCGCCGCAGGTGGCGGAGAAGGTGGATGGCGGCGGAGTGGAGCTGGTCGGCGAGGTCCTCAGGCCGCGGCGACATCGCTCATGAGACCGACCATGTTGCCCTGGCCGTCGCCGACGAACCCGATCCAGATCTCGCGGCCTCCCATCCGGGCGATGATGTGCGGATCCTGAATGGTGGGGGCGCCAGCCGCGACAAGCGCGGAGTGAACCTGTTTTATGTCCACCGCGTCGTAGTAGATGACCGGCCGCTGCCGCTCGGCTTCGTTCCCGCCGCCCTCCGGTCCGCTCAGCATCAGCTGCACACTGCCGCAATCGAAGAACGACAGCTGTGGCGGAGCGTCGAACAGGTGACGCATGCCGAGCACGTCGCGATAAAACCGCGTTGCCTCGACTATGTCCGTGACCGGTACCGCGATCTGCCTGATCTTCGCCAACGAAACCGCTTTCTGCATGGCCATGTGGTCTCCTTGCCGCGTCGCCTAAAAGTTGTTAGCAATGCTAACGATCATCGCCTGGTTCGCGCAAGGGCGCTTTTTACGTATGGATCTTTGCGCGGAGAGCCGGAGAGGGGTCCTGCTGGGCGAGTACGCTCGCTCGGGCGGAGCCGGGTACTACGCTCGCGCCAGCTTCGCTGGCACTCGCCCGTCTCCTGGTCGCTCGCTGAAACTCGCTACGCAGGACCCCTCTCCGGCTCCCACCCACGTTCCTAGTGGGACCAGCGTCCTTGGGCGAAGAACCGGATAATCGTCATCGACAAGCTTCGAGGGGGCGTCGCGGCCCGCGGGCGACACGCGCACCAAACGCGTTTTCAGTTCGCGAGAAAGCAGTGCCGCGGACTGCCCCATGCGCTTAACGGCGGAGGGTTCGAGGCAGGCAAAGAGTCTGTAGGGGGAGGTGGGAGTGTCCTCGCAGGCGGCTTTCAGCGAGCGACCAGGAGACGGGCGAGTGCCAGCGAAGCTGGCGCGAGCGTAGTACCCGGCTCCGCCCGAGCGAGCGTAGCCGCCAAGAGGAAACTCCCACCTCCCCCGGGCAGAGATCTATCCCGAATCGGAGAGACTCCGGTTCGGAAGCTGAACGCGTGGGGCTAGTCGGGAGGTGACTGCTGCTGGAACGCGGGTTTGGCCCGCAGCTCCTTCTCGACCATTTCGGCGAGGTCCTTCAGCGTCTCGCGATCCGCTTCCGTGAACTGGCGGGGGTCGGTGTCGATGATGCAGAGCGTTCCGACGTTGTGGCCGCCCCGACCCTGCACCGGATATCCGGCGTAGAACCTGATCCGCGGCTCATCGAGCACCGATGGGTTCTGCGCGAAGATCGGATCGAGCACCGCGTCCTCGACGACGTAGACTTCGCTGCTGTTGATCGCGTGGCCGCAGAACGAGCGGTCCCGTGAGGTGTCGGCGATCTGTAGACCCTGCTTGGACTTGAACCATTGCCGGTCGCCTTCGACGAATGATACGGCGGCGAACGGCGCCTTGAACATGCGCTGCGCCATGCGAGTGATCTTGTCGAAACGCTCCTCGGGAGTGGAGTCGACCGCGCCGCTCAGCCTCAGCTCGACGAGCCGCTCCGCCTCATCCTGCGGAATCAGCGGCCGCATCACTTCCTCGGTCTCGGCCCAGAGCCCGCGGCTTCGCATCACCGCGGTCACCCGCTGGCGGAAGCGTCCGGAGTCGAAGGGCTCCACCAGCACATCATCGACTCCCTGCGCCATGAGCTCGTTGCCCTCGCGCTCTGCTCCCTCGGGGACGATCACGATTATCGGCATGTCGACGAGTCCGATCACCGTTCGCGCGGCGTGCACGACCTGGCGGCCATCCAGAATCGGAAGCTTGAGGCCCACCACGAGGGCGTCGGGCGGATCCTGGGCGAGGATTCCGAGCGCGGCGGCGCCGTCGTTTGCCAGCATCACGGTGAGGCGGGACTCTACCAGGATGTCGTTGAACCGCACGCGGTCCTCCTTGTCACCGACGGCGAGGAGAACCCGGGAAGGCTTGGCGACGCCGTCCGCGTCCAGCTGCGGGACGAATTCCTGGGCGGCGCGGGCCATCGTTCGCGGCGTGCGGCGGCGCTCGAACTCCGTGTAGGGAATTACCTCGTCGGCCGTCGTATCGCCCTCGGCGATGTGCCAGAGACCGTCGGTGTCGAAGGAATGGAGCGCTCCGGTGCGCACCGATGTCGCCCGGATCTCATCTCCTGATTTGCCGGTGGTGATCATCCCGCGGATCTCGGGCGTGATCTCGAGGAACTCGACGAGGGGAAGCCGGCCGGAGTAGCCCGTGAATCCGCACTCCGCGCAACCGGCGGCTTTCACGTGCCGGGCCCTGCCGAACTGCCGCTGCTGCGCGGCGCGCACCATCGGGTGGAGCTCCTCGATCGGCGCTTCGTAGCGGCAATGCGGGCAGGCCCGGCGGACGAGGCGCTGCGCGGTCACGCCGATCAGACCGGCCGCGACCCTGAACGGCTCGACGCCGATGTTCTCGAGACGCGCGATCGCGCCGATCGAATCGTTGGTGTGGAGGGTCGAGAGAACGAGGTGCCCAGTCATCGCTGCCTGGAACGCGACTGTCGCCGTCTCTCCGTCTCGAATCTCGCCGACCAGCAGCACATCGGGGTCCTGGCGGAGCACCGAGCGCAGCACTCCGGCGAAGGTGAGCCCCTGCTTCTCGTTCACCTGGACCTGGTTCACGCCGCTCAGGCGGTACTCAACGGGATCCTCGACGGTGACGATGTTCACCGACTCGCCGCGCCGCAGATTGAGGGCGGCGTACAGCGTCGTTGTCTTTCCGGATCCTGTCGGACCCGTAACGAGCAGAATTCCCTGCTCGCGCATCAGCAGCGCCTTGAACCGCTCGAACACCTGCGGCATGAACCCGAGAGTCTCCATGGAGACCTGGACGGACTTCTCGTTGAGGAGCCGCATGACGACTTTCTCGCCGACGCGAGTCGGCAGCACCGACACGCGCAGAGCTACTTCCTCGCCGCCCACCCGGACCTTGGCTCTGCCGTCCTGGGGCCGGAAACGCTCGGCGATGTCGAGGTCCGCCATGATCTTGATGCGGGACACGACCGGTCCCACTCCGATGAAGCGCGGCAGGACCATGATGTTCTTCAGGAGGCCGTCGATGCGGAACCGGACGAGGGTCGAGGCTTCGTCGTGCTCGATGTGGATGTCGGAGGCGCGCAGCTTGATGGCGTTCGCGAGGATGGCATCGACGAGCTTGATGACGGGCGCGTGGACGCGGGCCATCGCCGCCTCGTCTTCCTTCTCATCGATGACCTGCTCGACGCCGGCGGCGTGATCGAGCTTCTCGATCAGGCCGTAGATCAACGCGTCGGGACGAAGCGTGTCCGACACGAGTTTGTCCAGCTGTCCGGGCGGGCAGAAAAGCGGGGTAACTTCGCGGCTCGTGGCCCAGCTCACGCGCTGGATCGCTTCCTGATCGAGCGGGTTCGCCATGGCGAGGTGAACGGTCTTCGCATCGACCTTGACGGGGAGGACGTTGTGCTCGCGGCACAGCTTCTCCGGAAGAATCTGCATCGCGTTCTTGTCGATCGCGCCGGGGGAGAGATCGACGTAATCGATGCGGAAGGCATCCTTGACGACTTCCGCGATCTCACGGAAAGACAGGACGTCGCCGTCGATGAGGGCCTGCGCGACGTAAGGCTTTTGCTGGGACCGCCACCGCTGGATCAGCTCAGGGGTCACACCCGGCATGGTGCCGACGAGGGCAACCAGCCATTCATCCTTGAAGCGGTACTTCCGCTCCTTCGCCTGCGGTCCTGCGGGTGTGGTCATGGCTTCCGGTGGGGCGATTTCGGTCTTGGTGCTCTCTGTGCTCTATGGAGGGAGGGCCGCGATAAATGACTGGTTTCCACCCTCGAAGATAACATGAGCGTCCCCGCCATCAGCGGGGAGTGGAACATCTGATTAGATTCGGGTCCTCCAATGTCTTTCACCCTGCCCGAGCAGAGCGCGGTGGCTTCCGTCCGCGGTAACGGGCGTGTCAGCCGCAACAGGCTCCTGAACCTCCTGCCGCCGGGCGAGCTCGACACTTTTCTCGCGGCCAGCGAGCTGGTGACCGTCAAGTCGAAGGACATCCTCTTCGAGCCCGGGGGTCCGATTACGTACGTGTATTTCCCGGAGAATTGCGTGATCTCCCTCGTGGTCCACCCCGAGGGCGGGGGCGGGGTCGAGGCGATGACGGTCGGAAACGATGGATTCACTCCGATCGTGGCGTTCCACGGTGTCGAGTCGACGGGCTTGACGGGGTGCGGCCAGATTACCGGCGAGGCCCGCCGACTTCCGCGGGAGACTTTTGTCCAGCTCCTCTCCGTCGGCCCGGGGCTCACGCGGCTGCTTCACCGGTACAGCCAGCTCGTATTCGAGGCGGTCTCCCAGTCGGCGGCGTGCAACCGGATGCACGTCGTCGAGCAGCGGTGCGCGCGCTGGCTCCTCATGTCCCATGATCGGGTCGGGAGAGCCAGCTTCGACCTGACGCAGGCATTTCTCGCCGAGATGCTCGGAGTACGGCGTGCCGGAGTGACGGTGGCGATGGGGATACTCGAGCGGCAAGGACTGATTTCTCACGGGCGCGGCTCGGTGGCGATCGCCGACCGGCAGGGGCTCGAGAAGGCGGCCTGCGAATGCTATCGGACGATCAGGCGGCGGGAAGAAAAAATCCTGGCCTGATCCGTTCTTCGCCGGACCCATTTCACCGCGAGCGGGTTTACTGGACCGACGGAGTGGCAGGAATCACGAGCGGCCACTTATTATCAAGTCCCTGACACAGCGGTTCCGGATCCCGTTCCGCGGCATCCGGGATCGTCGAACGCCCGAGGAGAACTCATGATTGGCAGAGCAGGTCTGTTAGCGGTGATCGCGGCTTCATTCGCCGGCCCATCGGTGGCGGCCGCACAGGCGCCGTGGCGGCAGGTGTACCTGGATTCCGACGTCCGCGTGCTGCTCGATACGGCGAGTGCGACCCTCTCCTCGCCCGGTACCTGGACCACCGTCACGAGCTGGGATTATGCGCGGCCCCGGGTCCTTGAAAACAAGAAGAGCTACACCCGCCTCGTGCAGCGCGTCCACATCCGCTGCGCGCCGGTGAGAGTAAAGCGCGTTCGCAGCACCGTTTATGGTCCGAACAACTCCATCGTGAGAGATGAGGGCGAGGTCGACATCCGTGATCAGTCCGCGATGGCGTGGGATCGTCCACGGCGTGCGACGGCGGCGGCAAACGCCTTCACCTCGGTTTGCGGCGTACTGACTCGCAAGGCCGCACCGAAGACTCCGGCGAAGAAAACAACGCCGAAAAGCTAGAGCGCCAGTCGCCAGTCCGAGATGGAAAAAGGGGGCGCGGAATCCGCGCCCCCTTTTTGTGTCCTTTGATTCTTCTATCGCCTGTTCGGGTCGTTCGTCCCGCCGGGGCGTGGATTGAGGTTCATGGTCCGGTCGTCGGTGGCGGTGCCGGTGCCGACGTTGCGCGGGCGCGTATCCGCCGCCGGCGGCGTATAGGTGTCGCGAGCGACGGTCGCGCCGCCCGGCTTCTTCATCAGGCCTAGCAAGCCGAGGAGTCCAAGCAGCCCCCACGGGAAGCCGCCGCCGCCGTCGTCGACAACAGCTGCCGTGTCGTCCAGGGGAGCTCCGACGATCGCGCCCACGGTGTCGAATGGCGCCTGCGCTCCTACGCCGGTCGTCGCGGGAGTGGCTACGCTCGTATCCTGCGAAAATCCGGTCGTACTGGCGAGGAATAGTGTCGCCGCGGCGATAGCGGCGATGCGGCGAAAGCGTCCGTTATCCATTTTGCCCTCGAGTGGTTGAGTTTCGGTGTCCCGTGTCGCTTAGGCACGTCGCAGGCCACGCTGCGCTGACGCGGGTAGCTGACCGGATTTTCCCGAAAAAAAGTGTGCCGGTGGGCACCGCCTCAGCCGTTCGCCGGGTCGGAAAATTCGGCCGCGGAAACCCGAGGTTTGGCCGGACGTTTGCTCTATACCCGGCGGTATGCTTTAACAGGGGAGACAATGCGGCTACTGGAATCCCAACCCGAAAAAAAGGTCCGGTGGGCGGGCGGAACCATCTTCAGCATCGTCCTGCACGTCGGTCTGATCTTCCTCGCCGTTTTTGCGACGGCGCGTGCCGGCGTGAACAAGGCGAAGAAGGACAGAGCTGAAAAGGTCAATTTCGTGGCTGTCAAGAAGGAGCCGCCTCCCCCCGAGGCGAAGAAGGAGCCGCCTCCGCCCAAAAAAGAGGCTCCGAAGCCGAAAGCGCCGAAGGTGAAGCCGCCGCCGGTCCAGGCTCCGCGTCTGGCAAAGGAGGCCCCGGTAGCCCCGCCGAAGGGGTTCCAGGTCGTGCCGCCGGTGGTGAATATCCCGACCGCGCTTCCGTCGATCGACCTCTCCAAGGCCGTCACCAATGAGAGCGACTTCAGCGGGAAGGGCGTTGCAGGCGGTACCGCCAAAGGCGTAGTGGGCGGGACGGGCAAGGCAGGAGACACCGGCAAGGAAGCGGGTATCAAGCACGATGCGCCCTACATGGAGTTCCAGGTCGAGAAGGCGGTCCGGCACATCGGCGGCGCAACGCCCGAGTACCCGGCGAACCTGAGGGATATGGGCGTCAAGGGCGAAGTGCTCGCGCAATTCGTGGTCGGCGAGAACGGCCGCTATGAAAGCGGAACTCTCAAGATCCTCAGCTCGAGCAATGCTGCGTTCAGCGACGCGGTCAAGCGGGCCCTTCCCGGCATGCGGTTCTCCGCGGCCCAGATCGGGGGGCAGAAAGTCAAGCAGCTGGTCCAGATGCCGTTCCAGTTCAACATCAAGACGTAGAGAGACGAACCGACCAGGCTCGAGCCGCGGGGGACTCCCTTCGCGGCTTTTGCCTTATGAGGCCTGCCCTCGTCATGGGATAGAGCACCGGTGCACGGTGTATTACTTCCTCGATGAATAGATTGAACCTCCTGATGATGATCGCGAGACACCCTGCCGTGCTCGCTCTGGTCGCCTCCATTACGTTCGCGGCCGGCGCCACCGCCCAGAACCAGCCGATATCGCCGCGCCCCCAGCCGCAGCGCCCCGTGGAAGTACCTCCGGCGGTCGTCGTGCTCCAGGTCGACACCACCGCGGGTGATTCCATCCGAACCATCATCCAGCGCGATCTCGATTACGGTGACCGCATTCAGCCGGTTCTTCTCGACAGCGCCGTTTCGGCGGAGGTGTGGCACCCCCGAAAGCGGAACATCAACTTCGGACCGTTGCGGGAGACGCGAGCCAGGTTCGCGGTGCGCGTGCGGCCGATCTCGACCGGCCTGCGCGTGGAGATATTCGATGTGACCCGGCAAAGGCTTCTTCAGGCGGAAAGCTTCCGCCTGCAGAGAGTTCCGCGCGACCGGTCCAGGACGCTGCGGGATTCACTCGACCGCGGCGCCCGCGCCCGCGCCGCGGTGATGGCGGCCCGACTCGCGGCCGACTCCATCACGCTCGACACTTTGGAGCGGGCCGCGGCACGGCCTGTCCCTCTAAATCGCCCGAGCCAACGCAACGCCGCCAAGGCAGCGGCAGCGGCGAGGGACTCGGTCAGGCTGGAGATCCAGCGCCGTGAGGTCATGCTTCGTGAGACGAGCGAGCGCGATGTCGCGCGGGCGGACTCGATTTTCCGAACGGTGATGACCCGGGACTCGCTCGTTAGAGATTCACTCGACCGGGAGCGGCGGCTCTCCATCCACGGCGTCAGCGACGAGCTCGAGCGGTGGATCACCGGCACGCGCGGAGCGGCGCAGACGAGAGTCGTCTTCATCGATCACGGGAAGCTCAAGATCGTCGACAGCGACGGCGCGAATGTCCGCATACTGCCGACCCTCGGCGCGGCGCTGTCGCCCTCCTGGCATCCCTCGGGAAATTCCATTGTCTACGTCGATGCCGACGATGTGGGAACCCGGATCGCGCAGTTCGATCTGAGGACGATGAAGTCGGAGATTCTCGCCGCTTCACCAAAGGGACTCAACATCAGTCCGGTCTACACGCGCGATGGAAAGAGCATCGTCTGGGCGAGCGGAAGCGACGCTCCCGCCGAGCTCCTGCTCGCGAGCGCCAACGGCGGGGACGCGACGGCGAAGCGGTTCGTCGGGCGCACTGGATTCGAGACGACTTCCCCGACCTTCAGCCCCGATGGAAAACAGGTCGCCTTCATCTCTCCGCGGCCGCTCACGCCGCAGGTGTACGTCATGAACGTCGACGGCACCCGTCTGCGACTGCTGACGCCAGTGGTGGCGGGAAAGCGGAGCTACCGCACCAGCCCGGACTGGTCTCCGAACGGCGAGGAAGTCGCGTTCATGCAGCAGATGGGCGACTTCCAGGTCTGGACGATCAACGTGCGTGACCGGGTGATGAAACAGCTCACGACCGAGGGCGAGAACGAGGATCCGTCGTGGGGCCCCGATGGACGGCACCTTTCGATCACCACCCGCCGGGGCGAGATCGGCGCCGACAGGAATATCTGGGTGCTCGATACCCGGACGGGGAGAATGCGCCAGCTTACCTACACGAACGATGCCCGGCTGTCGGACTGGTCGCCCATCCTCAAGCCGATCTTCTAGCAGCGCGTGCTGGTTGCGGCTGAACACGAGTCCGCTGCGCGCCGAGGCTGGTCGTTTCGTCGAAGCACAACAAAAATAGAACTACACCGATGCGAGGCGACAGAAGCGTAGCAGCGAGTCGCTAGGGTCTCACACCGAGGCTTCAGCTACTGATCTCGCACCTCGGCACTGTGCTTCTCTCCGCTCGCATCTGCTGTAGTTCGAGTTCGTGGTTCTAGTTCCAGGTCTGAAGCAGTTCCAGTTTGAACCCAACCGCCGCCCCTACGAACCCGTCGCGACAAGAATCAGGGACGCGGGCAGTCCCGTTTTCGGATGCAGCGGCTCGCGCATCTCCACCAGATGGAGCTCGCTGTCCGTAATGAGCTTCTTCCACCCTTCGACTGTCCTGAAGTACCAGGGCGCCGGGTCGGAGAACGCGCCGCCGAACCCCGCCCACGATCCCACCCGCCAGCCGTCCTCGTACGGATGGCGGCATCTACCTTCAGCTCGATCGCCCCGGCGGCGAGATCCTCGTACGAGGCGACCAGAAACTCCCCCCCCCGCCTGCCTGCCTCGCCTTGTCGATCAGCGCGGGGACCACATCAACCCCGATCGAGCGAATTCCATAGGCGGCCAGAGCGCGGATCAGCCAGCCTTCGCCGCAGCCGATGTCGAGCGCGGAAGACGGTGACCGGCTCACCACGGCTTCGACGATGGCGCCGTTGGTGACCAGCGCGCGGCTCTCGGTCTGGTTTCGCCGCACGGCGGTGGTCCACGGCTCCGCGTTCGCGCGCCAGGAGTCGACTATCCGCTCGTCGCTGAACGAATCACTGCTCACTGCGGTGGCGACCGGAGAACGTACTGCTGAAATTGAGGCATTCAGATATATAGTGGGCTAGCTTATCGGCCACGATCACTCGGAGGGCGAATGAGTACTGCCGCGACATCGGCCGCAGGCACGTCCGGGTTCGGGGGCACCGGCCCCACCGTCGCCACGGGCAGGGCTGTGCGGGAGCGCCTGCTCTCGCTCGACATCTTCCGTGGCCTCACGGTCGCCGCGATGCTGCTCGTGAACGACCCGGGAAGCTGGAGCGCGATCTTCCCCCCGCTCGGACACGCGGCGTGGCACGGGTGGACACCGACGGACCTCATTTTTCCGTTTTTCCTGTTCATCGTCGGCATCACGACCCATCTCTCGCTCTCGGCGCGGCGCGCCCGTGGAGACGACGACGCCACCATCGTCCGCCAGATACTGCGGCGCGGCGCGATCATCTACCTGCTCGGCTTCCTGATGGCGCTCTTCCCGTTCTATCAGTGGGGCCCGATCGCGTCGAACCCCGATCCGTCCGTACTCGATCGCATCGTTCACCGCCTCGAGCACGTGCGCATACTCGGCGTGCTGGCGCGGATCGCCATCGTATACGTCATCGCCGCGCTGCTGACGTTGCGGACCGACCTGAAGCAGCAGGTGGTCATCGTGGCGGTGCTGCTCTTCGGTTACTGGCTGGCCATGACCGTGATACCCGTGCCGGGCGAAGGCACCATCGGCGCTCTGCTTCTCCATGACAAGTCCCGGAACCTCGCCGCGTACCTCGATCGGATGATCCTCGGGACGAACCACATTTGGAGTGGCAGCGTCACCTACGATCCGGAGGGAGTGCTTTCGACCATGCCCGCCATCGGCACCGCGATTCTCGGAGTGATCGCGGGACGGTGGATCGCGATGACCAGCCGGCCGCTCATCGAGCGAATCGCGGGGCTCTTTTCCGGCGGAGCGCTCGTGATGATGCTCGGCTCGATGTGGAACTGGGTCTTCCCGATCAACAAGAATCTCTGGACCAGCTCCTATGTTCTCTTCACGGCGGGAATGGCCGCGCTGTCGCTCGCGACGATCATGTGGCTGGTCGAGCACTACAACGTGCGGTGGTGGACGAAGCCGTTCGTGATCTTCGGCGTGAACCCGATCGTCGCGTTCGTGGGATCGGGGGTGATGGCCAGGCTCATCTACACGCTTTGGAAAGTCGACTACGAGGGGAAATCGCAGTCGATCCAGTCGGTCATACACCAGGCCCTGTTCCTTTCCTGGCTGCCGCCGCGGGTCGCTTCGCTGGCATTCGCGCTCACGTTCGTGGTGTTCTGGCTGGGCATTCTCACCGTTATGTACCGGCGGAATATCGTTCTCAAGGTCTAGCCGCTCGCGCCCGCCATCCAACCCAACCGGGACCGCGAACGACGCGACCGGGGAACGCACCAGTGTGAGTCCCGTTGCGCAGCACCTGGGTTCCGTTCACGAAAACGTCGCGAACACCCGTCGAGTACCGATGCGGGTCGTCGAACGTCGCGTGATCCTTGATAGCGGCTGGGTCGAAGATCACGATGTCGGCAAAGAATCCGGCGGCCAGTCTGCCGCGCCGTTTCAGCCTGAGGTTCTCGGCGGGCAGCGCCGTCAACCGCCGGATCGCCTGTTCGAGCGGGACGATTCTCTCGTCGCGCACGTATTTCCCGAGCAGCCTGGCGAAATTCCCATACGCCCTCGGGTGCGGCCTTGATTTCAGGAAGACACCTTCCGGCGCGAGCGATTCCGCATCCGAGCCGAAGGTCACCCACGGAAGCTGGAGCTGGCGACGGACGTTCGCCTCCGACATCAGGAAGTAGACCGCGCCGACGCGGCTCCCGTCCTGGATCACCAGATCCATTGCGGCCTCCTCGGGCGTTTTGCCGCGAAGACGCGCGACATCCGCCAGCGTTTTGCCGGTCAGATACTTGAGCGAGTCATTCTTGAAGGCAACGAGCAGAATCTTCTCAGGCGAGCCCGCGCCGACGAACAAATTCTCCCACCGGTCGGTGGGGGTGCGCATCTCCCGGACGACGCGCGTCCGGATCGCGGGATCTCGCAGACGCTTCGACCACTCCTGATAACCGCCCTCCTGCACCCAGGGAGGCATCGCCGCGTCCAGTCCGGTCGCGCCGGCGATGTAGTTGTACATGTCGGCCGTTATCCGGAGACCGCTTGCTCTCGCCTGCTCGATTTTCGCGATCGCCGCCTCGAGCTTTCCCCAGTTGGGCTCGCCCGCCGCCTTCAGGTGGTAAACCTCGGCCGGCACTCCAGCCGCGCGCGCGATCGTGATCAGCTCGTCGAGCGCCTCCAGAAAGCGGGACCCCTCGCTGCGCAGGTGTGAGATGTACATTCCGCCGTAGGGCGCGGCGGCTTTCGCCAGCGCAATCAGCTCGTCCGTCTTCGCATAGAAGGCGGGAGCGTAGATGAGTGAGGAGCCGATCCCGAGCGCGCCGTCCTCCATCCCCCGGCGCACGAGATCCTGCATCCGCGCGAGCTCCTCCGCGGTCGGAGCCCGGTCTGCGTATCCGATCTCGTGCACCCGCAACGTGGTCGCGCCGATGAACGACGCGACGTTGGTCGAGATCCCGCGCATCGCCAGGTGCTCGAGGTACTCGCTAAGCGTGGTCCACGGCACATCGTATTTGATGTCGCCCTGGTCGTCGATCATTTCCTTGCGCATCCGTTCGTTGATGGGCCCCATCGAGGACCCCTCTCCGAACACCTCCAGCGTCACTCCCTGGCGGATGTCACCCTGGCTGCTGCCATCGTGGATGAGTGACTCCGTTGCCCAGCTCAGCATGTTGATGAAACCGGGAGCCACCGCCAGACCGCGCGCATCGATGTCCGACTTTCCACGCGCACTGGTGAGGTCGCCGATAAAGGCGATGGAATCGGCGACGACGCCGACATCGGCTGCCCGTGGCCTCGTTCCGCTTCCATCGTAAATCATCCCGCCCCGTATCACGACGTCGTATGCAGATGACTGGGGGTTGCCGGGCGCCGGAACTGTGGCACACGACAGAGAAAGGCAAACACCAACGGCCGGGAGCGCGCGACGGAGATTCATGACGCCACGTCAGGCCTAGCGCGTCGCCTTGGCGACGGCGACGCGCGCCCGTACGGTGTCGCGCTCAGCACCGAGGGAGCTGGTAGCCGCGATCTCGGCCTCGACGGGCGCGCCGCCGCGGCGGACCACGTACGCCTCCATCGCGAAGTACTCGGGCAGCCCGAGCTGATCGACTCGTCTCGCCGTGCCGCGGTTCCGTTCCTCCACGCGCTGCCAGAACTCGCGGTCGTCCTGCCCCGGAAACGGCGCGCGATCCTTCTGGCTCTGGTGCTTGAAGATCGCCTGGATCTTCGCGCGCAGCTCGTCCTCCGACAGCGGAACGAGGACGTCCGCCTCCGCGATCTCCCACTCCTGCCACGCGCCGCGGTAGTACCACATCTCCGGTGGCGTGCCCGAGTACTCGGCCAGCGCGGTCTGCACCGCCTCGAGACACATCCGGTGGGTCCCGTGCGGATCGGAGAGGTCACCAGCGACGAAAATCAGCTCGGGCTGGTGCTCCTCGAGGAGAGCGAGAACCCGGCGCACATCCTCGGGGCCGATCGGGTCCTTCCGGACTTTCCCGGTCTGATAGAACGGGAGATTGAGGAAACGCGCCTGCGACGCCTTCATCCCGAAGGTCTCGATCCCGGAGACGGCTTCCGCCTCGCGGATGGCGCGCTTCATCACCTGCACCGGAAACGCGTCGATCTCCCCCGCCTTCTTCGACTTGAGAAAATCCTCGACCTCGTTGATCAGAGCGCCGGCGGTGGAATCGTTGATGTCGAAGTCGTGGCCGAACCGGCGGAGGAAGTCGGCGTAGCGCCGCACTTCATGATCGAACACGGCGATATTGCCCGACGTCTGGTAGGCCACCACGATGTCGTTCTTGTTCTGGTGCAGCTTGTTGAGCATGCCGCCCATCGAGATCACGTCGTCGTCGGGGTGGGGCGAGAACACGATCACGCGCTTGCCGGCGGGCAGCTTGCTGCGGCCGCGAATCTTGGAGATGAGAGCGTTGAAGACGGCGCCGTTGAGCGGACCGGCCTGGCCGTAGCGCGCCAGCAGCGAGCTCAGGTGGTGCTCGCGGTAATCATGCGCGTCGAGCTTGAGCACCGACTTCCCCGTAGCCTCGCTCAGCCAGATCACGGCATCGATTTCCTTCTCCCGCGTCCACTTCACCTCGCCCAGCACCCACGGCGTCCGCAACCGCGTCAGTTCGGCCGCGGCGGCGAAGTCGACGTAGAAAACGGCATTGTCGTGCTGCTGGAGATATGTGGCTGCGACATCCGGGTCGAGCTCGCCCTCGACCGCGCGGCGCACGATCGCCGACTTGTGCTCGCCGGTGGCGATCAGAGCGATCTCGCGGGCCTCCATGATCGTCGCGACGCCCATCGTTATCGCTTCGGTCGGTACGTTGTCCTCCCCGAAAAAATCACCAGCCGCATCGCGCCGAGTCACGGTGTCCAGCGAGATCCGGCGGGTGCGGGAGTCCATCCCGGAGCCGGGCTCGTTGAAGCCGATGTGTCCGGTCTTGCCGATGCCCAGTATCTGCAGGTCGATGCCGCCCGCTGCGCGGATGGCCGCCTCGTACGCGTCGCACCCGGCGTCCACCTCCTCGCGCGAAACGTCTCCGCGCGGGATGTGGATGTTTTTGGGGAGGACGTTGATGTGGTTGAACAGGTTCTCCCGCATGTACCGGTGGTAGCTGTGGATGCTGTCCGGCGTCATCGGGTAGTACTCGTCGAGGTTGAACGTCACGACGTCCGAGAAGTCGAGCCCCTCTTCGCGGTGCATCCTCATCAGCTCGCGATAGATGCCGATCGGGGTGCTTCCGGTGGCGAGCCCGAGGACCGCGTGTGAGCCGGCGGCGCGGCGCTCCTGCACGATTTCCCTGATGCGCTCCGCGACGGTGCGGGCGATCTCGTCATACTCGACGATGCAAACGGGAACTCTTTCCTTGTTCGACGATGCCATTGGTATGGGAGAGAGGAAACGCTGACCAAAGATAAGTGCGCCGCGCTGGTTCCGCTCCGCGACCAAGGGGAGCGTCGCGCCAGCTCCGCCCCATTGCTATCTTCGCTCTGGTGAACCGTCGTTTCAATCGCCGGGACGCGCTCAGGATACTCGGGGCGTCGCTGGCCTCGCTCCCGCATGCCCGGAAGGCGCTCGCCGCGCCCCGCTCCGGAGCGCCGAGGCCGCCGGTCCAGCCGAACATCGTCTTCATCATGACGGACGATCAGCGCCAGGACGCAATGAGCGCGTACGGCAATCCGATTCTTCGGACGCCCAGCATGGATGCGATCGGCTCCGCCGGCATGCGGTTCACCGAGTTCTTCGTCACCAACTCGCTCTGTCAGCCGAGCCGGGCTTCGTTTCTGACCGGCCTGTATTCACACGCGCATGGAGTTCTGTCCAACGGCGGCGGCCCCGACTTCGCGAACCACCCGGGGCTGCGGCCTGATCAGCAGACATTCGTCCATCTGCTGCGCGACGCGGGGTATCGTACGGCTCTCGTCGGAAAATGGCACATGCCATCATTACCGACCGGATTCGATGACTGGGTGATTTTTCCCGGGCAGGGGAGGTATCAGGATCCGGACATGATCGCTAACGGAGCGCGCATCCGGTTTCGCGGTCACGCCGACGACGTCACGGGCGACCAGGCGCTCGCGTTTCTGCGCACCCGTCCCAGGAACAAGCCGTTCTGTCTCCTCTACCAGTTCAAGTCACCGCACCGGGCGTGGATGCCGGCGGAGCGCTACGCGCGCATGTTCGACGATGTCGATGTCCCGGTTCCGCGTACGTTCGAGGACAGGCTCGCCGGCCGGCCGGAAGCGCTGCGCCGCGCGGAGATGGCAATCGCCGACATGCCCGACTTCGCCGACCGCGGAGTGCATCCATCGCTGCCGGCGGCCGAGAGAAAGCGACTGAACCTCGAGCACCTGGTGAAGAACTACTACCGGGTGCTGTTGAGCGTCGACGAGAACGTGGGCCGCCTGCTGCGCCAGCTCGACGCCGACGGAATCGCCGACAACACCATCGTCATGTACACGTCGGACAACGGCTTCTTCCTCGGCGAGCACGGCCTGTTCGACAAGCGACTCATGTACGAGCCATCGATACGGGTGCCGATGCTGGTGAGATACCCTGCCAGGATCCGGGCCGGCCAGGTGGACACCACTCACATGGCGCTCAACATCGATGTGGCTCCCACGCTGCTCGATCTGGCCGGGATTCCGGTGCCGCAGTGGATGCACGGCAGGAGCTTCGCTCCGATACTAGGCGGGGCCGTGATTCCGTGGCGTGACGCCTTTCTGTACGAGTACTACGAGTACCCCGCCGAGCACTGCGTGCGAAAGAACAGAGGTGTCCGGACCAGCAGATGGAAGCTGATTCATTTCTGGGAGCAGCCCGAGGAGTGGGAGCTCTACGACCTGCGGAGTGATCCGGACGAGACGCAGAATCTCGCATCGAGCGCGCGACACGCGCCTACTCTCCGCGAGATGCGCGCGCGGTTGCAGCAGCTGCGACGGGAATCAGGTGACAGCGACCCGGGCGGACCTGTCCCGGTGGCGAAACCCTGCGGCAACGGTGTGAACACTTTCTATACGCGGCCGTCGAGCTGAAGGCTTAGCGGTCTTCCCAGTTCACGATGCGCGCGCCAAGCACAGCCTGTTGTACGGCGTCGACGACGTCTCGTCTGAGCTGGACGTGCCGGGTGTTGCTCATCGTCGGATTGACCCGATTGGTCAGAACGACCACGAACAGATCTTTCTGCGGATCGATCCAGAGGGAAGTGCCGGTGAACCCGACGTGGCCGTAGCTCCACGGCGAAAAGAACTGTCCAGCGCTCGAGCCTCCATCGGGGGTGTCCCACCCCAGCGTGCGTGAAGACTCTCTCCCCTGTCGCGCGGTCCAGCGGGCGATCGTCGAAGGCTTGGCGATTCGTACGCCGTTGGCGCCTTCGCCGCCATTGAGCATCATCAGGGAGAACAGCCCGAGGTCGCGCGCCGTCGAGAAGAGTCCGGCATGTCCCGCGACGCCACCCATCATGTGCGCGTTGTTATCGTGGACCGTGCCCCACCGCGAGCCGCCGTTCGTGTCCTCGACGCGTGTCGGCGCAATCCGCGGTCGCAGAGTGAATGGAGGATTGAATTGCGTGTCCGTCATGCCGAGGGGCCGGAAGATCTTCTCCGCCGCGAGGACGTCCAGGGGTTTTCCCGAGATGCGCTCCATTACCAGCTGGAGCAGAATCATGCTCCAGTCGCTATAGATAGTCCGCGTCCCGGGCTGATACTCGAGTGGGCGCGCGTTGATCACGCGCAGGTATGCCTCGCGTCCGTGCGCCCCGGACGTGTTCCCCCCCGCTTCGAGACCGCTGTTGTGGGTGAGCAGCTGCCTTACCGTGATTCCCAGCTTTTCGGGTGAGTTGAATTCAGGCAGGTACGAGCTCACCGTCCGGTCGAGATCCAGGTGCCCGGCCTCTTCCATGATCATCGCCAGTGTCGTCGTCGCAACGACCTTGGTCACCGAGGCGAGATCGAACAGCGTGTTCGTATCGACGGCGGGCGAGGAGGGTATGTCCCAGCTGATGTGCCCGTAGCCCTTCATGTAGGCGATTTTCCCGTTCCGCCCGACGGCGATCGCGACGGCGGGGGCGACGGCGTCTTCCATCGCATCCTTGACCAGCTTGTCGAGGCGTCCGACGAGGGTGGTGTCGAGGCCGGAGTTATTGAGGCCGAGCTGCGGAGCCGTGTAGGTGACCGGCGGCCGGGCGGGGGCGGGCCTGGGCGGTGGAGCCGACGGAGCGCAGGCGAGAGCGAACGAGGCAATCAATAAAATTGTGCGGCAAGGCTTCATCTGATCCGGGTCCAGTTCCGTTGGGGCTGCCGGTCGAGGCCGGCCCCATACGGAATAGTTGGCGGCAGGGAAATCGGGAGCCGGCCTGAGATGCCTCTGAAGCCGAGGACCGCGAGCGCTGCCGCGCGTTGACTGACTGGTGCGCCTCCCCACGCCAGCACGTATGAGGAGACCGACGGAAAGGCGCCGAGGAGATAAGGGCTCCCAAAGGAAATGACGATTATGGGCTTCCCGGACAACGCCAATTCTTCCACGAACCGCGAGAAAGCCTGCTGGGTGCCAATAGTCGCGGCGAACTCCCTCGGCGACACATACACGGAAACGAGAAGGAGGTGCGCCGAGTCGGCCTCGGAGCGGAGAGCAGCGTACTCCTGATCGGTCGTTCTGGCGTCCACCCGAGCGGACTTCAGCCCCGGCACCCGCTCTTCGACCACCGCGCTGAAGGCTCTGCCCGCAACCAGGTCCGTCTCGTCGGCATAGGTGATCGCGAGGATCCTCTTCGTCGAGTCGTCGGGGATCGGGACGAGGCTGCTCCGGTCCTGCGCCAGGGTAATCGATCTCTCGGCGATCCTGGCGGCAATTTCGGTGTGCGCGGGCACTCCTACCGTGCGGCCGACGGCATTCAGATCGACCAGCCTGCCCGTTCGAAGTCCCGCGCGCGCTTTTGCGGTGAGCACCCGGCGGACCGACGAGTCAATTCTCGCCGCTGACAGCCGGCCGCTCGTCACCGCCCGGACGACGGTCTCGATCGCGACGGTGACGTTCCGTGGCATGAGCAGCACATCAGCTCCCGCTTCCACCGCTAGGATCAACGGCTCGGTGGCGCCGTAGCGCCTTGCGATTCCTCCCATCGTCATCGCATCCGTGAACAGAAGTCCGCGGAAGCCCATCTCGCCACGGAGCATTCCGGTCATGAACCCGCGTGAAAGCGTGGCGGGCGCGGCGGTGTCTCCCTCGATGCCAACCGCGGCAATGTGACCAGTCATTACGGCGTCGGCACCCTGCGCTATCGCCGCGCGGAACGGAGGAAACTCCACTGAATCCATGCGGGCGCGAGTCCCTCGCACGACCGGGAGATCGATGTGCGAATCGACCTCGGTGTCGCCGTGACCGGGGAAGTGCTTGGCGGTCGTGAGCAGTCCCTTCGACTGCGCGCCGCGGATATAGGCCCGCGCCATGCCGCTGACGAGCGCCGGGTCCTCGCCGAAGGAGCGGGTGTTGATGATCGGATTGAGCGGGTTGGAGTTCACGTCCAGCACCGGGCCGAAAACCATGTGGACTCCGATCGCGCGCGCTTCGGCTCCAAGCACTTGCCCGAGCTGGAATGCGAGATCGTCGGAGCGGGTCGCGCCGAGGGCCATCACCGGCGGGAAAACCGTCCCGCCGCCCTGCGGGAGAAGCGACGGGAGCGCGTAGATGCCTCCGAGCCGCATGCCGGGGCCGTTCTCCATGTCGGAGGCAATGAGCAGAGGCACTCGCGCGCGCATCTGAAACTCGTTGAGCTTGGCGGCGTAGCTGAGCGGCAATCCAATCGAGAGCACGAGCCCACCGACTTTGTCCTCCTCGATCCACCTTCGCACCTGCTCGAACTCGGGTGAGCCGACCGCCGCATAGTCTCCGCCGACCCACGGCATCACGAGCTGACCGACTTTCTCCCGGAGTGTGAGCGACGAGACCGTACGCTCGATCCAGGTCCGATCAGCGGAAGAGAGAGCGGCGGTGGTTCCCGCGGTGGATGGTCCGAGCATTCGTCGCGCCGAAGCGTCGACGCCCTGGAAGGCGGGCGCACCGGGCTGGGACGCGGGAGCGCAGGCCAGGATGGCAAGCATTGCCGCGGCGAAGAATGGAAGCGCGCGTCTCGAGTGCAGGCTCATGTCATGTGAGGGCGAGTCGTGATTAAAGGTCCGGACACCAAGGTACCGATTCGCCCCATCGCCCGGCTCGAAAAAAGGAATCCCTTGCACAACGCTGCGCACTGTAACAAACTAGGCGTCCCCAGCCGAAGCATCCTCTTCCGCTGTGGAGCACGTGTCCGTACCTGCTCGACAAAGAGCCTGCTACGCGATTCTCGAAATGATTTGACAGCTTTTCGACACAGAAATATATAGCAGGGCTCAGCGGCTACTCCCGGGCCGCGCGTCGTCGCATCTCAGCAATACCATCTACAACCGATTTTGGAGGCACCATGAAGCTGCATCGGGTTCTCGGTATTCTCGTGCTCGCAATGCTTACGTCTCCCTCACTCGCCGTTGGGCAGAGCACGGGCATCATACGCGGTCGCGTCACCGATGCCGCAACAAGCGCTCCCCTGGTCGGCGTGCAGATACGGGTCGAGGGAACTACGGCTGGAGCCCAGACCGGTCAGGACGGCACCTACACGATTACAGGAGTAGCGCCGGGGTCGCGGGCGATCAGCACGCGGAGGGTGGGTTTTGCCCCTGACCGCGCTACCGTAACGGTGCCGGACGCCGGGAGCGCCACGCAGGACTTTGCGCTCAGCATGGTCGCCGCGACCCTGAATGAGGTGGTCGTTACCGCGCTCGGACAGACGACGTCGCAGCGGTCCCTCGGAACTGCTCAGCAGAGCGTACGGGGCGCCGCAATCGCCGAAACTCAGCGAGCTAACTTCGTAAATGCCCTTCAGGGTCGCGTCGCCGGCGTCGAAGTGACCAGTACCTCGGGCGTTCCAGGAGCGTCGTCGTCGATCACCATCAGAGGTGTCAGCTCGATCAGCAGCAGCAATCAGCCGCTGTTCATCATCGACGGCCTGCCGATGGACAACAAGACGCTTCACACGTCCGCATTCGCTTCGTCGTTCGGCGGCTCGACGTACTCGTTCGAGAACCGCGGGGTGGATTTCACGAACAGAGCGGCCGACCTCAATCCGGAAGACATCGAAAGCCTGGTGGTATTAAAGGGGCCCGAAGCCGCCGTGCTCTACGGCATCGATGCAGCAAATGGCGCAATTGTCATCACGACCAAGCGCGGCAAAGCAGGGGTCGGAGGGCTTGAGTACAGCAATGCCTTCAGTTTCGCGAGCGTAGGGAAGCCGCTCGAAATCCAGAAGGTTTACGGGCCGAGCGACGTCGGCAGCACCACGTTCCTGTACTGGGGCGCGCCATATGCGCCCGGAACGCAATTCTACGACAACTTCGACGGTTTCTTCAATACCGCCAAGACGCAGAAGCACAACCTGACGTTCAGCGGCGCCGCCGCCGACAACAAGGTGAGCTACCGGCTCGCCACCGCTCTCACCAACCAGGGGGGAGTCGTTCCCAATGACAAGTACAGCCGGATAAACCTGACCGGCGCGTCGCAGGCCCAGGTCACCAACTGGCTGAACGTCGACCTGTCGATGGGATACACCTACGCGGACAACCGACAGTCATTCAAGGGAGCGGGCGGTCCACTGATCGGCCTACTGGTCTGGCCGGCAACGGACCAGGCGAACAATTTCCTCACCCCAGCCGGCACCAGACGCCGCCTCACGACACTCGGTCAGGGCGCAGAAGTGGACAACCCCTACTTCAGCGTCAACAAGAACTTCAACAGCAACAAGAACAACCGCATTATCGCGAACCTCGGCCTCACGTTTTCGCCCTTCTCCTGGGGCAGCCTGAAGACGAATATCGGGACGGACACCTACACGAATCAGGCCGAGATCCTACGCCACCCGGAGAGCGCCGCGCCGCCTGGCACCGGAGCAAGCGGCTTTGCGAACAACGGGGTCCTCGACATCGCGAATGACATGACGCGAAGCACCAACGTTCAGACGGTGTTCAACGTCCACAGCCGCGCGCTGTTTGGCGACCTGTCTGTCAGCGGTCTCGTCGGCAACGCGATCAACGACTACAAGTCGACCATCGATGCGTCGACAGGGCGGGACTTCCTCGAGCCGAATTTCGTCTCGATGAACAACACGAACTTCCGGACCAGTGCCACGAGGATAACCCAGCGGCGATTGCTCGGTCTCTTCGGCCGCGTGTCATTCGACTACAAGCGGTACCTGTACCTGAATTTCGACGGGCGGAATGACTGGACGTCGACGATCCCGGAGGAGCGCAACTCCTTCTTCTATCCGGGCGTATCGACGAGCTTCGTCTTTTCCGACGCGTTCCCGGGCATTGGCCGATTCATGACGGGCAAACTACGGGCGGCCTATGCCGCGGTCGGCAAGGATGCCCGGCCCTACTCCTTCCGGCCGGCCCTGGAGTTCAAGACGACGGCGTACGGCGGGTACGGTTACGGTTTCTGGGGTCCGAACCTCAACCTCGCGCCGGAGTTTGCGATTTCCCGCGAGTTCGGGACCGAGCTGACTTTCCTCGACAACAGGCTCGGCATCGACGCGACCTACTACCGCAAGCAGACGAAAGATCAGATCGTCGACAATATCAGAGGCAGCTACGCGACCGGCTTCGTCCTCTTCAATTTGAATGGCGCGTCGACGAGAAACACCGGACTCGAGCTGACGGTGCGCGGCACACCTATGCTCAGAGAGAACCTCTCGTGGGACATCATTGCCAACTTCGACAGATCGAGAGGAATAGTGCTCGCCTTGCCCAACGAGCTGCCTGAGGCCTACAACTCCGACACCTGGCTGTTCGGCAATGTGCGTAACGGTACCGCGCCCGGCCTGTCTACGCGGTCGCTTACGGGCACCTTCTATGTTCGGAATCAGGCAGGCGACATTTTGATCAGTCCTACTAGTGGCCTGCCCATCCGCTCGGCTGGCTTCATTGACGCCGGGTACGATCGCCAACCCGATTACACGCTCGGTCTTTCGAACACCTTCCGTTACAAGCGAGCGACGCTGAGCGCCCTCGTTGATTTCCGGAAGGGCGGCGATGTCTTTAACGCCACGGAGCACTTCCTCACTGCCCGCGGCCTGACCAAGCGGACTCTCGATCGCGAGGTGCCGCGTGTAATCGAGGGCGTGCTGCGGGACGGCAAGGAGAACACCGCCAACCCGACGCGCAACAACATCGTCGTCACTCCAGCGGCGAATACGGGTTACTACACCTCGATCAGCGAAGAGCTCTTCATTGAGAAGGACATCAACTGGATGCGCCTGCGGGACGTCACTCTCAGCTTCGCGCTTCCCGAGGGACGGTTCAAGCGGGCGAGCGTGTTCGTCACCGGTACTGACCTGCTGCTGCTCACCAATTACTCTGGAATGGATCCGATCGTGAACGGCAACACCGCGGCGACGGGAGGGTCGGGCGCCGCAGGTATCGACTACGGCAATTTTCCAATGCCGCGCGGCTTCAATTTCGGTCTGAGGATGGGACTCTAACAAATGAAATTCACGACTCTAAGCAACAAGGCGAAGCATAAAAGCCGGATAGCTCTGCTTGCTGGCTTTCTCACTGTGTCAGGCGGGTGCCAGGACTTCTTGGCCGTGAACACCAACCCAAATGGTCCAGAGACTGTAGCGGCGAGCGTTTATTTGCCGCCGATGCTGCACTGGATGGTGTCCGGCTCCCAGTGGGATGGCCGCTTCATCGGGCTATATACCCAGCAGTTGGTGTCCACTCTCACCACCACACCGGCAACGACCTTCGGTCGCATGGGATACGATCCCGGCAGCGACAATAGCGGGCAGCAGTGGCGCGATGTCTATTGGACGTTCGGACAGAACCTGATCGACATGATGAACATCGCGCAGGCCGAGGAGCGGTGGGATATTCTGGGTGTCGGATACATCCTCAAGGCGTGGGGCTGGCAGCAGCTGGCAGATCTCCATGGCGAGATCATCGTCAAGGAAGCGATCGATCAGACCAAGTTCTCCTTCAATTACGACACGCAGGAGTATGCGTATGAGGAGGTCCGGAAGCTTCTGGACAGCGCGATTGTCTATCTGAACCGCTCCGACGGGGCCGTCGACGCGGCGTACCTCGCCAAAGGCGACAACATCTATAAGGGCGACCGTACCAAGTGGCTGAAATTCGCGTATGGCTTGCTGGCGATCAACTTGAGCCACTACACCAACAAGGCGGCGTCGTACGATCCCGCCGCGGTGATTGCCGCGGTCGATCAGTCATTTACCAGCAACGCCGATGATGCGCTGCTCCTGTACCAGTTTGCGAGCGCGTTGAACGACGCCCGCAATTTCCTTGGGACGACGCGCGGAAACTTCGTGAATTACCGCCAGAGCGAGTTCGTGGTCGACCTATTGGACGGCACGGCTTTCGGTGTCGAGGACCCACGGAAGACCCGCATGCTGGCTTCGTCCCCGGATGGAGTCTATCGGGGCCTGACACCGAACACCCTCGGCTTCCCCGCGGGCCCGACGACCGCGCGGCCCAACAACCCGTACGGGTATCCCACGACGCCTACGCCGGGGGCGACCGGACTATACCTCTTTGACGACAAGGCGAAGCATCCTGCGATGACCTATTCGCAGCTGCAGTTCATCAAGGCTGAAGCCGCATACAGGGCAGGCGATCGGGCAACGGCTCTCGCTGCGTATCGGAACGCGATCTCCTCACACATTGATTTCGTCAACCAGCGACTCACGGACGGCGGTCAAACGCCTCCGCAGATTTCCCCAACCGAGAAGGCCGCCTTCCTCGCCAATCCGCTCATCGTTCCGACAGTGGCAGGACTCACATTGAGTCACATTCTGTCCCAGAAGTACATCGCGCAGTGGGCGTGGGGACACAACGAGCTGTGGATGGACATGCGACGGTTCCATTACACGGACTTGGACCCCGTGAGTGGTACCCAGGTTTTCCGCGGCTGGGCGCCTCCGAACACGCTGTACGCTGACAACGGAGGCAAGCTCGTCTATCGCTTGAGACCGAGGTTCAACTCGGAATACGTGTGGAACAGAGTAGGCCTCGATGCCATCGGCGGACTCGCGGCTGACTATCAAACGAAGCCGCTCTGGATCATCGAACCGTGACCAACATGACCAAAAATAAATCGATTGCGGTGTTGCTATCGGTCGTCGCGCTGGCATCCTGTGACTACGAAAAGAATGCCGTCCAGGACATAACGGGCGTCGCTCCCGCGGCCAGGGTGAGGTTCTTCAATTTCAGTGTCGGGGCGCCGTCGGTGAACTTCTACGCCAATGACACAAAGATGACGGCGATCCTAACCGCCACCTGCAGCGGTACGACAGTCAGTGATACGTGCAGAAACACCGGAGCCGAAGCCACGACTGGTGTCGTTTACGGTAGCGTTGGCTCTGGCGGCCTTTACGCGGGAATCGAGCCTGGTCAGTACACCCTTACCGGCAGAATCGCAGCCACGACCGACAAAGATCTTGCCGTTTCCAGTCTGGGTAAGACGATCGAGTCCGGAAAGAACTACTCGTATTATATGAGTGGGTTCTACAATACCACGACCAAAACCACAGATGTATTTCTGGTCGAGGACCCGTTCCCTGCTGAGATCGATTGGACCGCTGCCGATGTACGATTTGTCCATGCAATCTCGAACGCCAATCCGATGACTCTTTACGCGCGTCAGGTGGAATCGGGTGTCGAGTATGCCATCGGAGGAGAGGTCGCGTACAAGGGCGCCAGTGGCTTCACAAAGCTGCCGGACGGCAGCTATACACTGAGAACGAGCTATGCGGGCGCTACCACCAACGCAATGTCCCGAACGGCCGTTTCGTTTTCCGCTGGCACAGTCTACACGATTACCGCGCGCGGCGACATCCTCTCTGCAGTGACAACCACGGGTTGTGCGACGACAAACAGGACTTGTCTCGATTACACACCTAATCGGTAGGAAATCGACTCCAGAATCCGGATGAAAGAAGCCCCGACCGTCTGGTCGGGGCTTCTTCACATCTGATCCCTTGCATCCTTCACCTCGCCGGCGGCCTTATGCAATTCCGGATCAGGTCTCCCGCCGCGACCGAATCAGCGCGCGTCGTAAGCACGGGGCAGGGTGGCGGCACCGCGCTCGTGATCGAGCGCTGGCCGCCGGGGCCCACCGACCGCACTCCCGCCCACCCATCGTCGAGCTGGTCGGCTAGCAGAAACGACGTCACCGCGCCCACTTCGTAGATCTTTTCGTAGACCGGCGAGTTCGTGCGCCGATAGAGAACCTCATAGCCGGTTGCGCCGGGGACGGCCGGCCAGGTGATCGACCACTTCTGGCCACCGGATGCCTGATCGCGGCGCGCGAGCGCAACCGGTGGCGGCGGCGCGGCTGCGAGCGATCCGATTACCGCCGCATTGAGGCGCGCGACGTTGGCGACGTAGCGAAAGTTCACGTGCGCGAGGACGTCGGTCGGAAGGTGCTGGCGCTTGTAATTCTCGAGGCGCTCGGTGAAGCGGAGGCCGGGGTCACCGAGCCCGACGAAGGGGCTGTGGTCTCCGCCGCGGGAAACGCGGTCGAGCCGGAACACTGGTAGAACCCGAAACGCACGGGTGTAAACGAAACCCGCAGCGGCGGCGTAGCGCGCGAGCTCGCGGCTGGGACCGTTGTCCGGATCGGCACCAAAAATTCGTACGCTGGTGGAATCACGCGTGCCATCATCGGCCACTACGTTGCCGACGATGTCGTCGGTCATTGCGGCGACGACCTTGTACCCGCCATCGTGAAGGCGGCGGGCGAAGTGCGCAGATCCAAGCAGGCCCTGCTCCTCTCCGGCGTACGCGACGAAGACGATCGAAGTCTCGAGACCCCGCGGAAAGCGTTTCGAAAATACGCGCGCAAGCTCCACGACCGCGGCGGTGCCGGAACCATCGTCATCCGCCCCGGGTGCGTCGCGCGTCGCCTCGAACCGCGCCCGCGCGCCGAGCTCGGGAGCGGCGCAGATGCAGGAGTCGTAGTGCGCCCCCATCACCACTACTCGCGTCGTGTCCCAACCCGGCAGCCACGCCACGACATTGACGACGTTCACGGTCGGCCGGTCGGGATGACCGCGTATCTCGATCATCGCCGGGTCGTACTCGACGCGCAGACACCCACCACAGTCGATGCTGTACTCACTCAGCCTGCGGTGCAGATAACGTCTGGCCGCGCCGATGCCGCGGGTGCGGCTGAGGGTGTCGCTCATGGTGTGGCGCGTTCCCAAAGCAACCAGCGCCGAATCCGTCTCGCGAATGCGGCGCGGGGAGATGTCGCCGATCGCGGCCGCAAGCGCGGGGTCGCGCTTCAGTCCCATCCTTGCGTCCAGGGTGCGCGCTCGCGTGGATCGCTGCTGCGCCATCAGCGAGAGAGGCAGCGCGGACGCCACGAGCACGAGAAGGAACAGGCGAGCCGGATTTCGATGCATGTTATGTTATCCCGATGCCGTCGACGGTTGAGAATACGGAACGCCCGTGACCGGGACAAGCGCGCAAATCGGCTGGCAGTGGTCGCGTTTTCACGATCTCGAGCCGGAACAACTCTATGAGATCGTGCGCCTGCGCGAAGCGGTTTTCGTCGTCGAGCAGAACTGCGCCTATCCTGATGCCGACGGGCGCGACCCGGCGGCCTGGCACCTGCTCGGCTGGCTCGCGGAGAACGGTACGCGGAAGCTGGCCGCCTATGCCCGCATTTTCGAGCCGGGTATCCGCTATCCGGAAGGATCTGTCGGACGCGTCGTCACCGCACCGGAAGTGAGACGTACCGGTATCGGTCGGATGCTGATGGCCGAGGCGCTCCGCCGGCTCGATGCCCTGGCGCCCGACGGGCCGGTTCGAATAGCGGCACAGCGCTACCTGGAGGAGTTCTATGCCGGCTTCGGATTCAGGCCCGCGTCGGCGCCGTATGAGGAAGACGGGATCATCCATATCGACATGCTTCGTCAGGATTCGAAGGGGATAAAACACGGCGAGGCACGGTAGACCGTGCCTCGCTCGCTTCCGTCCCGGCTGGGTCGGTCAGCGGTCGTCGTTCCTGCCCTGGCTGCTCGTTTCGGTCGTGTCGCTAACCGCCTCGGCTCTGCTTTCGCTGGTGGTGCCGTTGGATCTGCGGCCACCGCGTGATGCTTCGCCACCCTTGCGGCCGGCGATCCGGGCCTCTTCGCTGGTGAACTCGTGCGCTGTTCCCTTCTGGTGCGCGGCGCGTCCGCCTTTGGCGGCGATCGCCCGCTGTGCCTCGGGATTCATTGCGGCGAATCCACGTGGTGTTTTCCGACTGACCCGCGGCTTCGAGCCTTCCTCTGGTCCGCCGTTTCCGCTCCGCTCGTCCATCTCTACTCCTTGTTTTATCGGCCGGTTTCGCCGTGATTTTCGCTGTTCAAACGCTAGGATCCTGATGCGACGCGGGCCGGCCGGTACCAACCCCGAAGGCGGGTGATGTCGAACGGGGCAGCATCGGCACGATTTTTATCGCAAGCTACAGGCCGTAAGGTACGCAGACGGGCGGCGGGCCGCTCGTGCGGCCTTCTCCTGAGGGCGCCGGCGCTTAATTTATACCCTTGGTCTCCGCCGGCGCGCACAACTGCCAGAGGGCGTAAGTGAATCCAGTAGAAGCAGAAACGCTGTC
>Ga0136633_1000564_pt1 | contig 28332 bp, 39 predicted proteins | sample AntDrymeUQ832206_2_FD_105494 | JGI IMG/M metagenome (GOLD analysis project Ga0136633, IMG submission 105494) | Polar desert sand microbial communities from Dry Valleys, Antarctica - metaG UQ83 (22.06) | ecosystem: Environmental > Terrestrial > Soil > Desert | place: Antarctica: Dry Valley... | reverse complement strand
GTTCGACCTGCTCATTGGCCCGTGGAGGCAGGCGTTTGGGCTGCTGACTCCAGTTGGACCGGGTGTGCCGAGCCGTGACAGCGCTCTCAGGCTCCGCTAGGCCCTGCTGCCTGAGTAAGCCGCCGAGAATCGACCCGAAATAGCATTCGGCATCTCAGCCGCCGCGAAGCGCGGCAACGTCCACCTCTCAGCAAGGGCTGGCCGCTGAATCCTCGCCGGTCGATGCGCATAGGGCGCTGTCCGTGCTGGCTGTGGTGCGGATCACGGCCCCGACACCATCTTGATGAACCGGCCGCAGGACGCAAGTAATCCCCCTCGCGCCCTGCGGTCGGCTCTTCGTGCATCGTAGGCAGTGGACCTTGCGAATAGCCTTGCAAGGGGGCTGGAATGTGGGGATATCCGTGAGGCAATATCCACACAAACCCGGGTTATCCACACGCCCCCGAAAGAACTGGGCGTTTCGCGAATTAGTCGGTCTCATCGATGCTACCGTAGCCCTCAGCCGGGCTGCCTCCCTTCCTACGGGACGCGCCCGGTTCTAGCACTCCATCGGGTACCCCTGGTGCTGCGCTCGGGCGCACCGATGCCGACTGTGGATTCGTATCGATGGCGCTCAGCCACCGGACCCCGCGCGCGTGGCGAGAACCGCCACGCTGCTCCCGCGTCGCCGCAGGCCAGGAACCCTCGAGGCGATCGCGTCGTCGGCCTTGGTGACGTGCCACACGAAATCGCGACTCGGCTTGATGCCCAGCTTCCACAGAGCGATAAGCGGGTAGCGGGTCAGCGCCCCGTGATGAATCACCTCGAACTCGTCGAAACCGCCCATGTGGGGCTCGACCCGGCCCGGAGCGAGGACCACGCAGCGGACACCGTGTTCGCGCTTGCCCAGCAGCTTGGTGCCGATTCCGTAAAGGGGGCCGCGCCAGGGTTCCACAGCGGCGAAGCGGCCACCTGGGCGCAGGACGCGCGCGCACTCGGGGAGTGCCAATGGCGTGACCCAATGGTGCACAGAACCCTGCGAGTACACGGCGTCGAAACTGGCATCCGGCAATGGAAGCTCTTCTGCCACTGCAGCGACACCGTGAAATCGATCCTCAACTCCACAGCGCCGGGCGAGCGCCGCCGCGTAGTGCAGCTCGCCTGCCATTGGGCTGACTAGCCAAGCCTCCGCAGCGCCCGCGAGGAGGAACTTGACGGCGTGAAGTCCCCGGCCGCCGACCTGCAGCACGGTCTTCCCCGCCATCGGGCGGAGGTGGCGGAACGCGTCGAACTGCGCATGAAGCTCATACTTCGCGTCCAGCCACAGGTGTCGCGGGGCTGGGAACAGCGCCCGCTGCGACGGTTGCAGCTCGACGAGCTGCAACAGATTGCGCACTTGCTTTGAAGTCGAGAGGGCACGAGCCTCTTCCTCGGCGATCCGGCTGTAGTGCTCCATCTCCTCGTATGCCCCGGCATACCGAGCCTCAATCGGCTCCCCGGCCGGTGACTCGTCATCTGTATGAAGCATCTCGGGAGCGAGCAGAAAGGCGACACCGTCGCGAATGGGGTAGGCGCCTCCGCCGTCGGATCGCACAAGGACCGTGGGGGTTGCCCCAACCTGGGCTATCTCGGTACGGGGGCGCAGATCGGCATGGCCACCCAGGTCCGCGATGGCGTCGTCCAGCGCCCGCTCGTGCAGGCGTACCTTGCTGACGGGGCACACCAGCCGCCCAGCGTCGACGCGCATCGTGCCCATCGCGAGTCGCACCAGTCGTCGCTCCGCGACCCCATGCTCGCGACTGGGGTTCCCTGCCGGGCTAACCAGCGGTGTGTGTCTTCCCGCCATCGGATAGACGATAGCGTGAGTGCCCGCGGATTGTTTCGAGCTTGCGCGGTCAGCTGGAGCAGACCGACGTGGGACCTTGTGCGTGACCCTCCCCCGCGCTCGCTGCAGGATCACACGTCCGGTTGCATTCCCTCGATGAACTCGTCGGCGCTGGCGGCCCCGCGGCACACGCCGACAATCAAGGCGATGGAGAGGCTGATCCACGCAGCAACGAATAACTCGATCATGCGGCGATGATCGCGGCTCGCCGGCAACATCCCGTCAACGGGTCGTCAACGAGTCACTAACGAGCCTGGGGTTCGAGGCAGTGCGCAGCGCTCTCTTCTCGCGCGACCTCGTGATCAGTTGCAACGATCCGAACCTCGATCGTTGAACGAGCTTCCGCCGACGGGCACGAACTCCCAGTCGTAGCCCCCCTCACGCAACGTCAATTTGAGAACGCCGTGGGTCTCGTTCGTCCGAGCCTCGCTGTTGGCTGCCACGACATCGATTGGATACAGCTCACCGCCGCCGGTCCCCACGACGAACTGGCGGATGCCGCGCTGGGGATCAGCACGCGCATTCGGATCCTGCTCGGCGAAGCGCTCGTAGATGTGGTCATGTCCGACGAGGATCACGTCGGCGCCAGCCTCGTACAACGCGTCCCAGAAGGGCCGTACCTCGTCGTCCCCGCCATGACGCCCAGAGCTGAAGAGTGGGTGGTGCCAGAAGGCGAGGACGCATGAATCGCCGTGCGTGGCCAGGTCCTCCGTCAGCCAAGTGACCTGGTCTCCCCGGGCAGTGCAATCCACCCCCTCCTTGTCACAGTTCGAGTTGAGCGAAACGACGTGCCACCCGCCCATCTCAAAGCTGTAATACCCTCGGCCGGGCAGGCCTGCGCGATCGCCGAAGTACTCGAAGTAGCCCGAAGCATCAGGCGTCCGGTAGTCATGGTTACCCGGTGCCGGACGAGTGCGGCTCAGAAATCGGCCCCAGCCGGGACCGTAACATTCGGTGTAGTCCTCCAGGGTCCCCTCGGGATATCCCCCGTCTCCTGCGAGAAAGACAGTACCGGGAGTGCGGCCGAGCAGGGCGGCCGTGTCCTCGTCATCTTCGCGCGAGCACAACGCGACGTCGCCCGCGCCGACGAGCACGTGTGAGGCGGAAGCGGACGGGGTGGTGTCAGCGTTGAATATGGCGAGTGCGTACCCGGCGACGGCGGCGATCACGATTGCCGCAACAGTCGCGCCGACGACGACCCATGTCTTTCGTTCCACCCGGCGCTGCCTCTGCTTCATTGGCCAGGACTCTGGAGCGGTCCGCGGTGAGCACGTATCATGCCCCGCTTCGCGCGTGACGTGAAGGCCACGTGGTTGGACGCGCCGGTGGTATGCCGCCTGCTTCTAGCGCAACCATGCCCAGACGAGGTCGCAAGGCCGATGCGGACGGCGGACGGCTGATCGGCGAGCGCTACCGGCTCGGCGATCGGATCGGCCGCGGCGGGATGGCGACCGTGTATCGCGCTCACGACGAGCAGCTGGATCGCGCGGTCGCGCTCAAGATGATGCGCGCCGATCTCGGCGAGGATCCCCTGTTCGTCCAGCGCTTCGAGGCCGAGGCCCGGCGCGCGGCCTCGGTCTCGCACCCGAACGTCGTGCCGGTCTACGACGTCGGCGTCGACGGCGCTCCGTACATGGTGATGGAACTCGTCGAGGGCGGCGATCTCGCGAAGGTCCTGGCGGCGGGCGGCCGGATGCCACCGGAGCGTGCTGCGCGGCTGGCGGCCGACGCGGCCGCGGCGCTCCACGCCGCGCACGACGCCGGGCTCGTCCACCGCGACGTGAAGCCCGGGAACATCCTGCTCCGTGGGGACGGGCGGGCGGTAGTCGCGGACTTCGGGATCGCGCGGGCGACCGGCGAGGACAGCATGACGAAGACCGGAGCGATGCTCGGCTCGGTCGAGTACTTCAGCCCCGAGCAGGCTCGCGGCGAGCGGGCCAGCGCCGCGAGCGACATCTACGCGCTGGGCGTCGTCCTGTACGAGCTCCTCACCGGCGAGCGGCCGTTCCGCGGCGACACCCCGTACGCCGTCGCGACGGCGTACGGCTGCGAACTGCGACGCCCGATCCACGGGCCGTCGTGAGGGACCTGCCGGGCGAGCTCGGCGAGATCGTGACGCGCGCAATGGCGCGCGATCCGGCCCGACGCTTCGCCTCCGCGGACGCGATGCGCGGCGCGCTCCTCGCATGGCTGGATGGTGCCGGGGCACCGCCGGTGGCCGCGTCGCCCGCCGTCGTGACCCCCCAGCCGGTCGTTGCGGCGAGCGACACTCCCGTCGATGTGGCCCCGGTCCCGGTCCGCAGGGCTCCGATCCAGCCACCACCCCGCAGGCAACGCCGACCGGTGGCGGCCTGGCCGTTGGGTCTCCTCCTCGTGGCGCTCGCCGGTGGCTACCTCGGCGCCAGCCTGCTCATCGACCGTGACCCGACGGACCTGCCCGGCATCGTCGTCGGGTCCGCGGGCGGCGGGGTCTTTCCCGATCCAACGCCCTCGCCGACCCTCACGCCGACTCCCACGACGGCCCCGCCGTCGCCCTCGCCGAGCGCGACGGTCGCGCCGACCAGCACCCCGGTGCCCGGCCCGGCCGATACACCGTCCCCGCCGGCGACCGACGCCCCGATCGCCGTCGCCGGACCGGCGGACGCGGTCGCCGCGTTCTACTCGTACGTCGAGTCCGGTCGCTTCGACAATGCGTACGCGATGTGGAGCGATCGGATGAAGGCTGCCTACCCGCGGCAGGACAACCTGGACGACCGCTTCGGGCAGACTGCCGACGTCACGTTCGACGCGCTGTACGTTGCCGAGCAGTCTCCGGCCGCGGCGACCGTGCAGGCGAACTTCACCGAGACGTACGACTCTGGTGCAACCCGCGGCTTCATCGGCTACTGGCGCCTCGTGCGCGTGGATGGCCGCTGGCTGCTCGACGAGCCGACCTATTGATCGCTCCGGGAGCTGGCACGCTCCCTCCGCCGAGCTCGCGGACGCCGTTGACCGGCCCACGGGTCGACGGGGCCCGCGCCTACAGGATGTCGTGCTCCCGGTCGTCGAACGTTCGGTCCGGACGAAACGGGTTTGTCTCCGCGTCGGCCTCGCCGGTGAGCAGGGTGACGACGAGGCGGCTGCCGCCGGCGCCCGCCATGATCCCGTGGCCCGAGTATCCGCCGTTGAGGTAGAGCCCTTCGGGCCCGACCGCGCCGAGGTAGGGGCGGCGGTCCGGCGTGTACTCGTACTGGCCGGCCTGGAGGAACCAGTGAACCGGTGAGGCGCCGTTGGCCCAGGCCTCACGCCAGAACGGGGCCACGCGCGCCAGCGCGTGGCTCGACCCGGGGTCCAGCAGGCCGAAGGCCCAGTCGGGCTCGATCGGCACCGGATCGTGCGGCTCCGACGGCTGCCCATCCGCATCGGTGAAGAGCGCGAGACAGCCCCGCATTGCCGGACGCCAGTGGGCGGCCGTCTCCTCGTCGATCGTCATCGGCGCGTCGCGGGGCACCGCCGCAAGCTCGGGGATGACGAGCTTCTGGCGCCGCGTTGGTCGCAGGACGACCTCCACGCCGGCCAGCGCCGCCACGCGCGCGGTGAACGGTCCGGCCGCGACGATGACCGTGCTCGTGGCGACGTCGCCGCGCGTCGTGCGGACGCCGGACACGTGATCTCCATCGAGGGTGATCTCGGTGACGCCCGCGCGCGTCGCGAACGTCGCCCCTCCCCCAGCCGCCACGCCGGGAATGCCGTCGGGGTTCGACGCTGCCGTGGCGTACCCGGCTGTCAGACGCTTGGCGTCGAGCCAGCCATCCCCGGCGCGGTAACGCGCACCACGCACGTCCGGCGAAAGCCATGGCCAGCGCTCTCGCGCCGCGTCGCCGCCGAGCAGCTCGACGTCCGTCAACCCCCACGTGCGCTGTCGCTCGACCAGGCGGCTGGACCGCTCCACCATCGCATCCGTCAGCGAGCAGAACAGGTAGCCGCCGTGGCGGAGGCCAAGGTCCCAGCCGTCGAGGCCGGTTCGCTCCGCAAAGTCGTCGAAGAGCTCCACGCCCTCGCGGACGGTGGCGATTTCCTCCGGGTTGTCGAATTGGAGCCGGAACGCGCCGGTCGAGGCCGCTGTGGTGAGCGTTCCCAGCGCAGCATGCCGCTCCAGCACGAGGACCCGGAGCCCGGCGCGGGCCGCGAAGAAGGCGGTCGCACAGCCCACCACTCCGCCACCGATGACCACGACATCGGCGGTTGCCGGCAGGGCATCCGCGAAGCGGACTCTCGGTTCGGGCATGGGCACCATGCTACCGGCTAGGATCGGCGCAATGAACTCGAAGGAGAGTGCCGACGTCGTCATCGTCGGCGGGGCCATCATCGGCTCGGCGGTCGCAACCTTCCTGGCGGACCGGCCCGACTTCGACGGGCGGATCGTCGTCGTCGAGCGCGACCCGACGTTCCGCACCTCCTCGACGACCCTCTCGGCCGCGAGCATCCGCCTCCAGTTCAGCACGCCGCTCAACATCGAGATCAGCCGATTCGGCGTGGAGGTCATCAAGCACCTCGAACGCTTTTTGGCCGTCGATGGCAGCGTGCCCGACGTCGACTTCGTCGAGAACGGCTATCTCTTCCTGGCGACCGATGCGGGCCGCACCACGCTCGAGCGCAACCACGGCCTCCAGCGCGGCCTCGACGTGGAGGTCGCCCTGCTCGACCGCGCGGAGCTGCGGGCTCGCTTCCCGTGGCTTCACACCGACGACCTGGCCGGCGGCTCGCTGGGGCTCGCGGACGAAGGCTGGTTCGACGCATACGCATTGCTCCAGGGCTTTCGACGTCGCGCCCGGTCGCTCGGGGTGGAGGAGCGCATCGGCGAGGTCGTGGGACTCGATCGAGACGGCGACCGCCTGGTCGGGGTGCGCCTGGCGGACGGCGGCGTCATCGGTGCGGAGTGGGTGGTCAACGCGGCCGGCCCTCGCGCTGCCGAGGTCGCCGCCATGGCCGGCGTGGAGCTGCCGGTCCGCCCGCGCAAGCGCCACGTCTACCATGTCGAGGCACCGGTCAGCCTCGGCGCGGCACCGCTCACGATCGACCCGACCGGCGTCTATCTGCGGCCGGAGGGGGCGGCCTACATCGCCGGCTTCTCGCCGCGTGACGGCGACCCGGATCCGGACACCCTCGACCTGGACACGGATCGAGCGGCGTTCGAGTCGCTCGTGTGGCCTGCCCTGGCGCATCGGGTCCCCGCCTTCGACCACCTCCGCCTGCTCGACACGTGGGCCGGGCACTACGAGGTCAATACCCTGGACGCGAACGCGATCATCGGGCCGCACCCCGTCATCGGGAACCTGCTCTTCGCGAACGGGTTCTCAGGTCACGGGCTCCAACAGGCACCAGCCGTCGGGCGAGGCCTCGCAGAGTGGATCGCCACCGGCCGCTACGAGACGATCGACCTGCGGCCGCTCGGCTTCGACCGCATCGCGCGCGGCAAGCTGATCCGCGAGCTCAACGTCGTCTGAGGCCGCCCTCGAGCCGTTCACGAGCATCCGACGTTGGACGGATGCGGATCGGTGAAGGTCACGACTCCCTCCGGCGCTCCGAACAGCACCTGGCTGGTGTCGATCACGACGGTCCCGTCCCTCTCCACCAGCACCGCGAAGCGGTCCATCCCGCGCGGCGCGGGACCTCGCTCGAGCTTCTCGCCCAGGATGTTGAAGGTGGAGCCGTGGCACCGGCACTCGAAGCGCTTCACGGACTCGCAAAGGTCGGGGACCATGCAGCCGAGGTGGGGACACTTGCGCCACAGTGCGACGAGTCGGTCGCGGACGGTGGCGGCGCCTGGACGACGTCGCCGCTGGCCAGGGCACGCGCGGCAGGGACGTTGATGAGGAAGCTCCGTGCAGCGGTGAAGCTGTACGGGTAGCCCCTTGCGAAGTCGGGATCGGCGGCGAGGAGGTCCGGGAGCCTGGCGACCCGGAACGTGGCTCCCAGGCCCTCGGTGATGTTGGGCCATAGGAATGCGAGCGTGCCACCCACGAACTCGAGCGAGAGCAGGCCGACGCCTGCCCCGAGGACGCGTCGCATGAAGGAGCGCCTGGTGATGGTTCGCGCGTCGAGCATCGGTCCACCCACTTGCTCGGGGCCGTGGCGCTCACATCAGGCGCCTGGCATGGCGGGCGGGCAAGGGTCGGATGTCCCGCCTCAGCCAGGACCGAGCCGGCAATACTCACGCGGGAGCGTGGTCGCGTCGGTCACGCGGAAGCGCTCGTCGCGGCCCTCGAGGATCGGCGGCCAGTCGACCGCGCTCGCCAGTCGCGCGCCATGCGCCCTGAGCTCCCCGATGCGATCGACCGCGTCCAGCCCGATCTCGTGCTCGAGCTCCAGGTCGAGCCGGAAGAACGGCGTCTCCGGGTAGTGGCGGTGCAGGAGCTCCGTCTGCTGCTCGGCCGGTGAGCGCAGCAGCTCAGCGAGCAGCCATCCGAGCCACGGCCAGAGCCAGCGCGGCCGCTCGCGGCGCAGCAGCTTGCCCGTGCCGAGGCTGACGACGAGCGTCTCCGCCGGCTCGTATGCGTTGGTGTACTCGAAGGCCTCGACGCAGGCCTTGTAGACCGGGTTGCCGGCCACGCCGATGCCCCCGTCGATGAGCTCACCGATCGGCGCGATCGTCCATGGCCGGAAGTAGGTCGGCGCCGCGGCCGAGGCGGTGACGACGTGGCTCAGCCTGAAGCCGCCGGCACGGCACGAGTTGGCCGGGTTGTCGCGCACGAAGTACCACGGCATGCCGTCCGCCAGCCGCTTCGCCGTGATGAGCAGGTCGATCGGCGCGTCGTTCAGCGTCCAGTCGCGTGCCTCCGGGCCCAGCTCGTCGCGGATCAGCGCATGCAGGGTCCCCGTGTCGTACAGCGTGCCCGTGACCAGGCGCCGGACGCCGCTGAGCAGCGGAATGCTACGGAATACCTCCGGCGCGCGCTCGGCGTAGAGCCGCACCAGCTCCGCCGCCGGGATGCCTGCAGCGATCCCGGCAGCCAGCACAGCGCCGGTGGAGGTGCCGGCCACCATGTCGAACGCCTTCCGCGTCGGTGTGCCGGTGACCCGCTCGAGCTCGGCCAGCAGCAACGCCGGGATGATGCCGCGCACGCCGCCGCCGTCGATGGTCAGGATTCGCCGCATGGCTCCATCCTGACGCGGGCGCGCGACAGCTGTCGGTCGCGACGGCAGCGTGGGCGCTACGGATGCCCCAGCGGCGCGCCGCTCGGGATCGGCCGCTCCAGGACGGCGGCCCGGTCCGACGGACCGCGCGGCACGCGCAACGAAACGCCGGCCGTGAGGAGGGCCATGACGAGCATCAGCCCGTACACGAGCCCGATGGCCGGCGACAGATCGAGGACGCCGACGTCGGCGAGGGCGACGACCGCCCCGCCGATCCCCGCCCCGAACGCGGTCCCGAGCGTGAACATCAGCTGGAACGCGGCCGAGCTGAATCCCTCCTCGCCCGGCGCGGAGCTCTCGAGCATCACGAGCGCCAGCATCGAGTAGGCGAGCCCCATCCCGAGTCCGGCCACCGCCCAGCCGGCCGCGGCCACGAGGACCGGCATCGAGGGCAGCAGCACGAGGGCCGTGACCACGATCCCGGCGCCGATGAGCACCGCGCCGCTCGTCACCAGCGCCCGACGGATGCCGGCCGCCGCCGCCCGTGCCTGGAGCCAGGATCCGGCGGCCCACGTCACCGCCGCTGCGGACAGGGCCACGCCGCCGAGGGTGACGGACCCGCCCCGCACGTCGACGACGGTGAGCGGCACGAACGCCTCGGTGCCGAAGAACGCGAAGGCGATGCCGAACACCACCACCGCCGCCGACGGGCGGCCCGCGGCCAGGCGCAGCGCGCCGGGCGGGAGCAGGTGCCGGACGGCAGCGAGCGCCAGCCAGCCGCCGACCGCGAGGAAGGCGATCGCCAGGGGAATCGAGCCGATCGTCAGCGCGGCAAGCAGCAGCGTCGATCCGACTGCCAGCCGGACGGCGTCGAATGCGCGGTGCGTGTCGCTTCGAGCGCCCGGCGCAGCCACGGCCGGCCCCAGGCGGGCCAGCTGCGGGTAGACCGCCAGCCCGATGACCAGGACCGGCGGCACGATCCCCAGGAACACCCAGCGCCAGTCGAGCGCGTCGGTCACCGTGCCGGCCAGTGCCGGGCCGACGAGCCCGGGCACGACCCAGGCGCTCGACACGAGCGCGATCATGCGCGGCGTCGCCGAGCTCGGGTAGGCCCGGGCGATGGCCGCGTAGACAACGGACCCGATCGCTCCCGACCCGAAGCCCTGGATCGCCCGCCCGGCGATCACCATCGGCATGCCACTGGCGACACCCGAGAGGAGCATCCCCGCTGCGAAGAGGACGACGCCGATCGCAAAGGCCCGGCCCGGCCCGCGCCGGTCGGCATCTGACCCTGCGAGCGTGATGCCGATGATGTTCGTCAGCCAGAACGCGCTGAAGGCCCACCCGTAGAGGTCCAGGCCGCCGAGGTCGGCGACGAGCGCCGGCAGGATCGTCGGGACGGCCATCCCCTCGAAGGCGGCGGCGGTGACGAGTCCGATGAGCCCGACCGTCAGCAGGCGCCGGTCGGGCGCAAACGCGCCGTCCGCGCCGCTCACTCGATGACCGCCGGCCCCAGCAGAAGCGGCGACCCGAGCTTCGCCTCGTAGCGCGGTCTGAAACGCCTGGTGTTGTACATCGCTTCGATGTCGAGCGTCCGCGCTCCGAGCGATCGTGCGGGCAGCGGGGCATGCGAGTACTTGCCGTCGCGGATTGCGACCATGCGCCCGAACTGCCCATCGGCCAGGAGATCGACCGCAACGTTGGCGAAGGTGATGGCCACCATCTGGTCGAGCGCATCGGGATCGCCGGATCGCAGGTCGTAGGTCAGATCAGAGTGCACGGTCTCGACGCCGGTGCGGCGCCTCAGCTCGTCGGCGAGCGCCTCGCCGACATCAGCCTTGTGCCGATGGCCGTAGGCGTCCGCCTCACCGACCTCGTGCAGCTCGCCGCCCTGCCAGATTGCCCCCTCGCTTGCGATCACGAACGCGTAGCCCGACGGGTTCAGCCGTCGGTCGTCGGCCAGGATCTGCGCCAGGGCATCCAGGTCGAAGGGAGCCTCCGGGACGACGCAGCGGGCGCTCGTGACGTACGCGGCGTACCACGCGGTGTAGCCGGCATTACGGCCGAAGATCCTGAAGACGCCGATGCGCTCATGGCTGCCCAGCGTCGTGCGCTGGCGGTTGATCAGCTCCCTCGCCCGGGTCACGGCGGTCGAGAAGCCGATGCAGTACTCGGTGCCGTGCACGTCGTTGTCCATGGTCTTGGGGATGGCGATGACCGGGAAGCCCTCGCGCCCGAGCCGGGCCGCATAACTCAGCGTGTCGTCGCCGCCGATGGCGACCAGCCCGTCCACCTGGAGCCGCTCCAGATTCTCGAGCACGATCGGGGTGAGGTCGAACCTGCCGTCCTGCGTCTCCAGACTCGCGAGGCGCGCCTGGTCGAGGTGCTCGGGCAGGGCTTCACGGCCCATGTTCGAAGGGCTGGTGCGCGAGGTGTGGAGCACCGTCCCGCCCGTTCGGTCGATGGCCCGCGTCGCGACCCGGTCGAGTGGTCGCAGGAACCCGCCACCGTCCTCCTGGGCGGGATCCAGGTGCGTCAGCCCCTGCCAGCCGCGCCGGATGCCGAGTGACTGCCAGCCCACCTCGCTGGACCGATAGACGACGCTCTTGATGACGGAGTTCAGGCCGGGGACGTCGCCGCCGCCGGTGAGAATGGCGATGCGTTTCATGACTGCACCGGCCATGCTGCCAGATCGTGGGTCGATTTGTGGAAAGGCCCGATTTCTGGCATAATTGCCTCCCGCAATCGGAGTCCCGCCCTGTGTCGTCGACCCCCACTCGTCAGCGCCGTTATGTGACGTGGCGCCTTCCGGATCGCCACTTCAGCAAGGTCCATCTCGTCGGTGAGCCAGGCTCGACGATCTGCGGACGCGCTCTTCCGCGTGCGATCGGCCAGCCCAAGGCACCGATCCCCGACTCGGAGATGTGCCCGGACTGCGACGCACAGGGCTGACCCCAGCCTGCCATGGCATCCCCACCGGCCGCCGAGATCGAAGGCGGCCGGTCCGCTTCTCCCGCGTTGCTGATCCCGGCGGATTCGCTGGTCCTGCTGATCGGCATCGCGGCCAGCGGCAAGAGCACGTTTGCCGGCCGCCATTTCGCACCCACCGAGGTCCTCTCGTCCGACGCGCTCCGCACCATGATTGCCGATGATGCCTCGGCGCAGGGCGCGACCGATGACGCCTTCGACCTCCTGCATCGCATCCTGGCCATGCGGCTGCGCCGCGGCCGGCTGACCGTCGTGGACGCCACGAACGTCGAGGATTGGGCACGGGCGGAGCTGGTCACTGTTGCAAGGCGCCACCGTCGTCCGGCCGTCGCCATCGTGCTCGACGTGCCGCTGGCCGTGGCGCTCGAACGCAACGCCACGCGCGCCGCGCCTCGTCCGCCACCGGGGGCGTTGCGACGGCAGCACCGATGGCTGGTCGACTCGTTGGCTGCGCTGCCGAACGAGGGCTTCGCTTCGGTGCATCATCTGCGCTCGCCCGCGGAGATCGACGGGGCTCGCATCGAACGCACCTAGCGGGCACACGAAGCGTCCCGAAGGAACAGGCGTCCGACTCCGATGACCGAAGCCATCGAACCCGGTACCGGAACCTACAACCGAAGTCATGTGATCCGGTATCGCTTGCCCCTTCGGGACGACCCCAGTCGTCGCCCGCGGCGCAGACGAGACGCAATACCACTTATCCCCGAACTTGGGGCCGGTGCGGCGAGCTGTCCACAGCTCGTCCACGAGGGCTAGACTCCGCCGATGCGCGCGCACGAGCTGGGAATTCGGATCGGGCGGATGGAACGCGGACCGCTGAACGCGATCACCGACGTTCCGGGCGTGCGGGTCGGGCACACGACGCTGATCAGCGGCGACGGCCCGTTGCGCAGGGGCTCCGGGCCGGTCCGAACGGGAGTGACGGTGGTCATCCCCCACGACGGAGACGTGTGGAGGGAGACGGTGTTCGCGGGGGCGCATCGGCTCAACGGCAACGGGGAGCTCACGGGCCTCGAATGGATCCGCGAGGCGGGCATGCTGGCAGGCGCGATCGGGATCACGAACACGCACAGCGTCGGGGTCGTCCACGACGCGCTGATCGAGGCCGCCGCGACGGCTCATCCGGCGGACGCCACCTTCTGGTCGCTGCCCGTGGTGGGCGAGACGTACGACGGCGCCCTGAACGACATCGACGGCTTCCACGTGCTCGCGGAGCACGTGCATGAAGCGCTGGCCGCCGCGGGCAGCGGCCCGGTGGCCGAGGGCAACGTGGGTGGCGGGACGGGGATGATCTGCCATGAGCTGAAGGGCGGGATCGGCACCGCCTCGCGGCTGGCGGGCACCGGCTGGACCGTCGGCGTGCTGGTCCAGGCGAACTACGGGACGCGCGAGCTGCTGCGGATCGACGGCGTGCCCGTCGGGGCCGCCATACCCCGGGACGAGGTGCCCTCGCCGTGGGACCAGGTCGATATGCTGCACGCGCGCGCCGGCCCCGAGGGTGGCTCGATCATCGGCATCGCGGCGACCGATGCGCCACTCCTCCCCCACCAGTGCACACGGCTCGCGCAGCGAATCGGCATGGGGGTGGCACGCATGGGCAGCTACGCCTCGCACGGGTCCGGCGACCTGTTCTGCGCCTTCGCCACCGGCAACCGTGACCTTTCACGCAACGCCGGCGAGGACGACCCGCGGGCCACGGCCGACCTGCGGATGGTCGTCGACGAGCAGATCAACCCGCTCTTCGAGGCGGTCGTGGAGGCGACCGAGGAGGCGATCGCCAACGCGCTGGTCGCCGCGGAGACGATGACCGGGCGCGACGGGATCACGGCGCATGCGCTCGATCACGATCGGCTCGTGGCCGTCATGCGCGCCCACGGACGCGCCTGACTGCCCAGGGCCTGTCCCCGACACCGCGGCCCGCTCGCGCGCTCGGGCACCGATCAATCGAGCGGATCGCACCGGAAGAAGCTGGCGCGCGGCATTCTCGCGATCTATCGAGCACCCGAGTGCGTGAGGGGCGCCTCGGCACGCGCCTCATGCGTCGGAGCGCTCGATGTATCCCGCAGTTGGCACGCAGCACCGGGTTCCAGCAGAGATCGCGCGATATGTCGAGCGCACGGGACGCATTGGACGGTGGTGACGCGCCGACTACGTCGCATGACGTACACGGCGATGGGTCCTTCGGCCGTGGCGGCGGCCCTCCCGCGCGTCAGACACTGACGCTGACCCAACCTCCCTCCAGGCGAACGCCCCGCACGGAACCGAGCCCGAGCGGGGCGTTTGTCGTGCGCGAGGTGCGTCACCGCTGGCGTGGGTCGAGCGCGTCGCGCAGGCCGTCACCCAGGAACGAGGCGCTCATCACAAGGGCGATGAGCACGAGTCCCGGCCAGGCCACCAGCCGCGGGTTGCGGAAGAAGTACGTCTGCGCCTCGGTCAGCATGTTTCCCAGGCTGGCCTCCGGCTGGCTGATGCCGAAGCCCAGGAAGCTGAGCGCCGCCTCGATGACGACGGAGTCCGCAACGCCCAGGGTAGCGGCCACGATGATCGGTGCCAGTGCGGGCGGCAGCATGTGACGGAGGATGATCCGCAGCGGGCTCGCTCCGAGGGCGCGCGCGGCGGCCACGTAATCGACCTCGCGCAGGCGCAGGAACTCGGCGCGCACCAGGCGGGCCCCCAGCACGTCGTCTACGAGGTCGGCGGCGCGTCGAGCCCGGAGGACTCGTTCCAGCGGCACTCGGGCCACGAGTGGGGCCACGTGATCAGCGGCCTCCTCTCGGTTCGCATCGGCTTCCGCGAGTACCTCCTCGAGCCAGGTGACTCGATCTCGCTGGACTCGACGACTCCCCACCGATTGGCGAGCGCCGGCGACACGCCCGTCCATGCCATCTGGTTCGTGCTCGGCCGCGACGCGTTCGACGACGCTCTTCCAGTGGCGCCGGCGGAGTCCTGAACGCACCCTCGACACGGGCCGATCAATCGGGCACCTACGCACACGGGCGCCCTGTCCCGTGCGTTCTGGCTCGATCCATCGGGCCACCAGGCTGGCGAACACGGACAGGGAGTGCGGCGCGACCCACGCCCCTGGGTCGCGCCGCGAAGTCGCCGGATCGGACGGACGAGGTGGGTTGCGACGGCGTCATCGGACCCACCGTCCACCGGAGCCGCGGATCGCTCAGGCCACTGCGACGCTCCGTGTCGCGATCCGTGCCGGCTGTGCGTCAGGTCCGCGTCGCACCCGCCCGCCTCGTGTCATGGATACGAAGACGAACGGGCAAACGTTCATTTCCAATGCACACGTCAGGAGCGGCCACCCTCCACCGGGACCGGCCGTCCGTCGTCGCCGATGGCGACGAATACGAAGCTGCCCGACGTCGCCAGCTTCCGCTCGCCCGTGGCCACGTCCTCGGCGTACATGTCGACGCCGACGGTGACCGACGTGCGGCCGACCCGCGTCACGCGCGCAACGAGCTCCACGAGCTGGCCGGCGCGCACGGGGACCTTGAACTCGACCCGATCGGACGCGACGGTGACCATCGTTCGGCGCGCGCAGCGCGTCGCTGCAACCCAGCCGGCGTGGTCCATCAGCCCGAGCGCGTGCCCGCCGAACAGCGTGCCGTGGTGATTCGTATGGTTCGGCATGACCAGCTCGGCCAGCCGCACCTCGGGATAGTGCGAAACATCGTTCGTCATGGGCGGATGGTATCGGTCCTCCGGGGTGGGCGGTGATGCACGCCCGCGGCGACTGCGTACACTTGACGCATGTTCCTTTTCGGCAACAAGACCCGGATGCCGGCCCCGGGCGACGCCCTCCCCGGGCGTGACCGCGCGCTCTCAACCGCCGAGCGCCACTTCGTCAACGATTCCGTCCTGAAGGGCCCGCACCCCGCCGGCACCGAGCTCGCCACGTTTGGCATGGGCTGCTTCTGGGGCGCAGAGAAGCTCTTCTGGCAGACGCCGGGCGTCGTGAGCACGTCGGCCGGCTACGCCGGTGGCCTCACGCCCAACCCGACCTACGAGGAGGTCTGCTCCGGCAGGACCGGCCACGCCGAGGTCGTGCAGGTCGCCTTCGATCCGGCACGCGTCACCTACGAGGAGCTTCTCCGCATCTTCTGGGAGAACCACGACCCGACCCAGGGCATGCGCCAGGGCAACGACCGAGGGACCCAGTACCGATCGGCGATCTATACTCACACCGATGCGCAGGCTGCCGCCGCCGACGCTTCCCGCGGCATGTACCAGGACGAGCTGTCGAGGGCCGGGTTCGGCGCGATCACGACCGAGATCGCCGGCGCGCCCAACTACTACTTTGCCGAGGACTACCATCAGCAGTACCTCGCCAAGAACCCGGACGGGTACGATTGTGCTAACGGTACGGGGATCGCATGTCCCATTGGGTTAGGCGTTCGCCCCTAGTCGCACGGGTGTTACGGGAAGTGTCAACCTCAGCGCGACGCTAATTCGGCGACGGTCAACGATTTTCCCGCCGGCGGGAAATTGTCACGGCGCCGAGGAACCGAGCTGATGCCGCTGCTAGGTTCGGAGGTTCTCGCGGCGGTACCGGTCGACCTCGCGCTCAGTGACAGTCCAGTCTCGTCCCACCTTGCGAGCCTTTAGGGCGCCATTGTGAATCTGCTGACGCAGCGTGTCGGGAGTCACCCCGAGCAACGCTGCGGCTTCGGTGAGAGTGAGCGACCTACTCATGGCAGTCGCGGCGGTCATGTGAATCGGTGAAGCCTGATCCGTCATGCCAGATGTTGTGGTGGATGGTCCGAGATCGAGCCTGCTCGCTCGCTTCGATGTGGGATACATGCAGCCGAGTGGTGTAGCGAACGTCGGCGTTGCGCGGAAGCTTGCCGAAGGTTGGGCGACCTTCGCCGACGTAGCTGATGCCCTGATAGCGAGTACCGCGAAGCGTCTCGACTGCAACGGTGATTGTGGTCCAGGTCTCAGCGGTGAGGACTTCTTCTGCCTCCACGACACTCTGTGCATCGGAAGTGGTGAGGCCCTTAGCCTCTAGTGCTGCGACTCGTCTGGCGTAGTTGGTGTCGGTGTATGTGTTCATTCAGGTACTCTACGTGTACGTAGATAGATAGTCAAGCATTTCGGCCGTACTACTTGCGTACGATTTTCGGGAGGCGCTTCCAACCCGAATGCCATGTGACAAATCGACTTGCTCAGCAACCCAAGCCATGTTGCGAGCAACCCATTACACGCGTAATAGGTTCGATCCGGTCAGCCGTTCAGGCCGCCTCGTCGTGCTGTGGGCGCCGGCCGGTGGCCGCGTACTCGTCGGCGAGCCATTGCACGAACGCCCGCGCCGGGTAGCGCGCGCCGCCGATCTCGTCGCCGATGGCATCGAAGGTGCGCGCCAGGCGTTGCAGCTCGACTAGGTCGAGCTTCGTATCGCGGACCGGGGCGGCAGTCACCATCGCCGACATTCTACGGCGAAGCCGCCGGTCTACTCACCGATCCGACCGTCTAGACCAGTCGGCGCACCAAGCCCCTGCAAGGTCGCTGGCAAGGTGGACCCGCTATACCACCGCCATGATCGTGATGCGGCTCACCTGCTCCGCGTTCTGGGTCGACGTGCGGCTGCGGGAAATCAATGGCCGCTGGATCGCATCAGCGGACACGCCAGACGGGCCGAGCCTCGGACTGGGCGAGCAGGAAATGGAGGCCATCGAAGAGGCACTGCGGCCATTCGAGGGGATCGTCGACGAGCTGCTCGCCAGCGTGCCCGGGCTCGCACAATGAGATGGTGTAGGGTGAAAGCAGCCGACCGCAGGTAGGTTTGTCCCCCTCAGGCTCCCTGCGGTCGGCTGCTGCGCTCCATCCTATCGGCGCCACCTTGCAACCCACCTTGCAGTGGCCTTGCTGGCACATGGCGCCCCAGACAAGCCGCAGGAAGCTCGGGATGAAGGTGATGAGCCGGGGCCGAATGATGGTGGGCACCACCCCGCGGCACCCGGCTGCACTATGTCTACGGTGAACCCGACGCCCTGCATCAGGTGGGCTAGACCAGTCGGGCGGGTGTGACGAGGCTTCGCAGCGGCTCCGTCACCGATCTCGTCGGCGTCGATTACTGGCGGCTATTGCGTAGGCGTTCCGGGTTCAGGTTTCTTCGGATGGACTTCCAGTGTCCCGGCCGCCATCAGTAGATCGAACTCGTCGAGATGATCGTTGACCCACGCCGTGACGGCGGCAACGTCTTGGATCACCGCACCATCTTGGATCGGGCCGAGCGCGAACGTCACCTTGCCTGAGTCGCTCCGCTGAATCGAGTAGAGGTCCCCGGTGGGCTTGTGAATCCAGATCGTCTCAGTAGCCCTCGTCATCGCTTACCGGGCTCCCACGTCCACGGCATGCGCCGTCGTATCGCCTCGGTGAGCAGATCGGCGACGTCGGCCGCGATCTCGTCGGCTACCTCGTCGCAGAGCCTCTCCCAGGCAAGGCCAGCGGGATGCTCGTCCTCCATCGGATCGAGCTGGTAGACAAGGCGATGCACTGGCTCCGGCCATTGCGTCGCGTTCCTGAGCCCCTCCGTGAGGTAGCCCATGTGCTCCTCGCTGGAGCGCGTATCCGGCACGTCGGCAGCCGTGACGTGCAGGGGGAGTGTGGTGGGTGTTGCCGTGGTCATTGCCACGATTCCTCCATGCCTTCCCGAGCCGGGAAAGCTGATGGCCGCCGCACTGATTGAGCCAGTACGACGGCCATAGAAAAACGAGCGGCTCAATCACTCGCGGGCATCGTACATCCGCGCGTGCTATCCGGGGACGACGCTGCATACGCAGCCTTGGTGGACGGGTGGATGGCCGATCTCCGAGGCGAAGGTCAGCGGTGACTCAGCCCCTTCGGGCTGGAATGAATCAGCGGGAGTGAAGAACGGCCGCTCAATCTCGACCTCCGTACCGTCGAGGTTGCGGCAGTACGGGCAGGAGTCCGAGCCGGAGGTCGCCCAGCGCTTGGTGACGACGCCCTCGGAGCGCATGCGCTCGACTTCGAGCGCATTGGCAGTTCGGATCGTCTCGTTGGCCGCCACCTTGGCGGGCCGCTTCTCAACCCACTCACTGATGCGCTCGGCGAGTGCGACGGTCGGATTGGCGGCATCTTTGACGACTTCCTGGAGTTGCGCCCGACTCGACCCGAGATAGCGGTCAATGAACGAGGCCACTAGTCCGGCCACGAACGCCTTGGACGGGTTCTCAACCACCGCTGCCGCGTAAGCGGTGAACAACGGCAGGTAGGACCGCTCCAGCGTGTCCCGCATATCGTCCGAGCCGTAGAACTCGTCGAGCCATTCGATCATGAATCTAGGCGCCCCGCGTCCGCTCGACGCCCCGCCATATCTCGTCTAGGGCGGCTGAAGCGTCGCCCGTCTCGGCATATCGCTTCGCCGCCAAGGCCGCCACTTCCTTGACCCGGCGGGCCTCATCGGCAGGCGACGACCAGTTGACGACGATCGGAAGGCCGCTATCGGGGTCAACCGGAAGAGGTCTAGCCTTGGCGATCAGCCGTTGGCCCTCGTCATACAAGGACTTGGCGGCGATCGATTTGCCATAGGCGACCGTCCCCAGGCCGGCACGCGGCACGAGCTGCGCGCCGTCCTCATCGAAGGCCATACCGAGGAACTTGGCCAGCGCGGCGGTCAGGCGGTATGTACCCGCCCGCACTCGCTCGCGGATCATGTCGAGATACCGCTCGCGCTTGTTGAGCTCGGCCGTCACGAAGTCGAGGTCGATGCCCTGGGTCACGTCCACGATCACGCCGGCTTGGTCGATGTCGCTGCTCTTGGTGGCGGTCGGTGGCAGCCATAGCAGGTCGTGCGGCTTCCACACGCCGCCCTCCGGCCTGCGGACCCAGCTCTTGACGTGCTTGCCGTCCGCGCTGAGGCCGGCCGTGGTCAGCTCGTCCTCGGTGGCCATGGGCGGATAGACGGCCACGCCTTGCTTGATTCCGAGCGGCATCAGGTGCCCTCCTTCGTTTCGTTTTCGGTGAGTACGCGGTCCAGGTCGTCACGGATCGCCAGCAGGGCCGCGCGGGGATTCGCTCCGAGCCCGATCAGCAGGCGCTCGCCGCCGAGGTCGAGGGCGAGCTTGGGGCCTAAGCCGCTCGACACGAGTGACGCGGACGGGGTGGTGCCGGGACTCACGCCGGCGGTGATGGTTCGGTGCGCTCCAAGGATCGGCATCAGGCGCCCCCTTTCGTGCCCAGCTCGCCGGCCGCGATCTTCTGCGCGCGACGCCGGTTGAGGGCAGCGGCGTCGATCTCGCTGACCGCGGCGTTGTGGGCCCGCGTCGCGGCTTGGAGTGCTTCCCGAGCGATCTCGAGCGCTTCCTGCGAGGCGCGTCCGCGCTCGACGTAGCGACGCGCCGCCGCGGTGAGCTTGTGGGGCGCCAGGTCCCGGAAGTACAGGGAGGCGCCGTCCGCTTGGGTCAGCTGGGCGACGGCCCGTTCGGCGAGCAGGCCCTCCCGCCGGGCGTCGTTGAGGGCCTGCTCGGCACCGATGCGGGCCGCATCGGTGCTCGCCAGGCGGGCGCGCTCGGCGTCGGTGCGGAATCGTTCGTACTGCTCGGCCCCGTGGCGGCGGTAGGCTTCGTCATACGCCTGGCGCGCGGCGGCCTTTTCGGCGCGGATCTGTTCGGTAAGGGTCATGCTGCTTCTCCTTGGAGGTGGGCGACGAGGCGCTGGGCGAACCGTTCGGCGGATGCCTCGTCTAATGGCTTGCCGTGGTGCTCCTGCCAGGCGTGGTACGCCTCATGGGCCACGGTGAGGGCGATATCGCGGCGTGACTGGTCGGCCCGGACCGCGACCCATCCGCGGTCCAGGTACCAGCCGCTCAGCTTGCGCGCGTCCGGCACGTCCAGCCGGCGGCCGTATCGAGTCAGCTCGTACTCGCCAGCCAGCTCGGAGCGGACGTACCAGCGGATTGCGACGGCCACGCCGCGGCCGGTAAGGTCGAGCTGAGAGCGGGCCTCATCGAGCACGTCCTCCGCGTCGGCGAGCTGGCCGGCGTCCAGCCGGCGAGCGTCCACCTCGGCGTACACGTACCGGGTCACGCCGCGTCTCCCCCCATGACGAGGCGGGCATCTTCTTCGCAGCTCAGGCCGGCATGCCACTGCCGCTGGCAGCTCCGGCATTCAGCGGCCAGGCATTCGGCGTGGTGCTCTGTGCCCTTGGGCGCGCCGCAGTCGCGGCACGTCGGCCCGCTTGACAGGGGATGCGCCTCGAAGCCGTAGGTGGCGGGGCGCTCATCGTCGGGCTCGTACAGACAGCCTCTCGGGTCACTGAATGGCCTCTCGCAGTAGTCACAGACCTTGGGCGGGGTCATCATCGGTTCTCTCCTTCGGGTAGGTGGCGGCGTCGGTTGTTGCAGGGCCCGCAGCACGGGCGGGCGTTGCTCCAGACGGACTTCCCGCCCTCGGCGAGCGGGGTGACGTGGTCGGCCGCGGTGGCGATGAGGGTGCAGCCAGGCAGCTTGATCTCGCACAGCGGTCGAGCCTTGCGGATGCGGGTCGAGATGGTCCGCCAGCGTCTCGTATAGCCCCGAGCCTCACGCGACGCCTCGGCGCGCCACACGGCACGTTGGCAATCGGTGCAGCGTGTCGAGCTGGCCGGGATGACGGTGCCGCAGGAGTGGCAAGCGCGACTGGTCATCGCTGCACCGGGATGGGGGATGCAATCTTCCCAATCGAGCGCGCCGTCCACTCGCTGCCAAGTTCCTGCGACGAAAACGTGCTACCTGCAGGTTCCTCGTATGTGTGCATGCCGCTGGCGACGGGTGGACGGGCGCCACGATTGGGAGGATTAGACCGGACTATCCCCATCCGCCGGCTCATAGCTCTAACCCGTCCATGAAGCGCTCGGCCACTTGGCGGCCGATGAGTTCGGCGTGCTGAGCGGCGCTCATCGCAGGAAACCTGACAACGCGCTCGATCTGGCCGGAGGCATCCCGCTCGAAGCGCGTCCAGCGCAGGGTGTCTCGCAGATAAGGCTCGACGTCGCGCGCGACGAGCGCGGCCACCACAGCCCCGATCGGGGCCGTGGTCGTCAGCGGTGGATCGAATTTCAGGAACGGCACCCGGAATTCGAGCGTCCGGTCGCCGGTGTCCACGTTGTACTTCATGTCATGTCACCTCCTTGCAGGATCTCAACGGCCAGGGGCAGATCGGAAGGCCGCCAGGTGTAGACCTCAGCGCCGGCGTCCCGGAGTTGTGCCTGGACGGCGCGCTGGGCCTCGGCCAGCCGGCCACCTTCGGCCTTGCATTCGATAAATGCGATGCGGCCCCGAACGGGACTCACGGCCACGAGATCGGGCCAACCGGCGGCCAGCGGCCCGGACGTCGGCACGCGCCATCCGTGCTGCGTGCGACCGGCGCGTACATGGACCCAGCTCCAGCCGGTCGCTTCGAGGAGATCGCAGAGCTGCGCCTGCCAGTCCTTCTCGGAGATGAGCGACGCGATGGCCGTTGCGGCGTTGGACGGCCTCATGACGCCACCCGCAGTCGCACAGGGGCGTCAGACAGCCACACCCGCTCTATGGTCGCCCGCTGCTCACGAGCGAGCTTCGGCGACCGAATGATCCGCGCGGCCTGCTGGCGCATGAAGTGGCGGTCGCTGATCGTCGCCCCAGGCGGCGCGACTTCACAGAACTCGTCGGGGCGCGTGCGCGTGAGGTAATCGGCTGCGGTCCACGCGACCGGGTTGCTCCTCATGCCGGCACCGGCCGTCCGTACAGCGACCCGTACTCGCGCTCGAAGGTGCGTCGATAGCGTTTCCGGAGGAGGTCGTCCGTAGACTCCCGGATCGCTCGTCCCATGTCGCGGCGTCGTTCGTTTTGCGGGCGCAGCGGGACGGGCGCCGAAGGCTCGCCCGTGTCCCGCGTAGCGCCTACCTGACCTTCCTCCTTAGCAGGCAGGAAGGCAGGCAGGCTAGCAGTACCCTCGCGCGACTGTTCGCGCGATGTATCGGTACGATCCCCCTTGCCTCGTCGTGGCCGGTCGGGATTGCGGGCCTCATACCGGTCTCGTGCGTCCTTGGCTTTCGCGACCCGCCGCTCGACGTGGGCTCGGTCCATCTGCATCGCCGTGAAGCCAACGATCTCCCAGCCCTGGACGTGCGTGGCCCATAGGCCGGCTTCGACGAGCTGGTCGGCCGCCGACGACGGCTCATCCTCGTCGGTCAACCGCCGCAAGGCACCGGTCGGGATGAATCCGTCGGTCCGCCGAGCTTTGGCCCACACGATGGCCTCGAGGTGGCAGTACCGCACGCCCCGCGGCAGGGCCAGCAGTCGCGGATCCTCGATGATGGTGAGGTCGATGGTCGCAGCGTCGTACGCGCTGGTCATGACGCCGAGCGTCCAAGGCGCGGGGAGCGGATCCCCGGTGGATGAGCAGGTCGACGTAGGCGCCGGGCATCATCCCGGCCGGTGCTACGATGACGCTGCGGTGGTGTGACGACGGAAGACATCGTCAACCTCCGGGGCGCTCGCCTTTGCAGGGGCGGGCGCCTCTTTCGCAGCATTCACGAGCGCGAGCACCAAGCGGCGCTGCTCGACGGAGAGGTCCCCGATCTTTACGACGCGGGTGCCAACTGGTCCCCAGCGAGCCTCTGCCCCCATTCGACCGGCGCGAGCCTTGGTCGGGTCCTTGGATGCCAAAACGGCCTCGGGCATGGTGCGTTCTCCGCGCCAGCCGAAGCCGTCGTCTGTTGTTCCTGAGCTCGACCCCCGAATTCCAGGGAGAGCTATCAGGTCGTATCGGTTGCCATCGGACTATACCACCGCATCGACGTGCAGATGCTGCCCTTTGCCACACGTTCCGGCGCGCGGGCAGTAGACGAAGATCGGACGCAGCTCCGCGATGTTGACGAACTCCCCGAGCGCTCCGGCGGCTTGGCCTCTCCATCGTCCGCGTGCCGATCCGCGACCGGTGATCTCCCGTTGCGGAATCCCGAACGTGGGGAGATCATCCCGCTTTTCATTCAGCGGCTTGAGCTTCGCCCCGAGCGTCACGCCAATTCCCGGGCCGCCTACCCCGAGCACCCCAGAGCATCGGAAGCAGCGCCATACCCATATCTCGGTGCCATCGGAGCCGATCTCGGGCGTGAAGATCGCCCGCGGGCAGTCGTCATGCAGGCTCACGCCCGCCACTCCGGCACTCTCCAGCGAGCCTCGACCGGCCGCATGTCCGGACCGAGCTGGACGTACTCCCACAGGGCCCGGAGGATGGCATTCACCTTCTCGGGTGGCGCCTCCCACTCGATCGCGGGAATCTCGATCACTTCCTCGCGGTCGTCGAGCTTCGCTAGCGCAGCGTCGATCTCGGCTGCCTTTGCCTTCGCCTGCTCCCTCGTCAGCAGCCCATCGGTCGCGGCCCATCCGAGCCGTTCACGCTGCGCCTCGAGCGCATCCCGTCGGGCGGCGTCCTGCTCCCCGACCTGAACCGCGTCGAGGTCGGGTGCCAGGCGTGCGGCCTCAGCCTTCGCCCAGGGCAGCAGATAGACCTCGGACGCGACGTAGCGGCCGTGCTGGGCGTCCCCGACGCCGCGGGAGCAATAGAGCTGCTTGCGTACCGTGTTGGGGGTCATGGTCGTCCCACAATGGCACCGCACGAGCTGGGCGAGCAGGCTCGGATTCCTCGTCGGTCGAATGCGCTTGCCCGACGAGCCCTTGCGAGGCAGCAGCTCGGGCGCGTTCTGCTCGATCAACCTGGTGAGCGCCGACGTGTACCAGGCGCCTCCCTTCGCGGATGGGATGCCGCGATCGTTCAGCAGCTTCACGGCGCCCAGGATGGTCCCCGCTTCGCGATAGACGTCGAGGATCGGTTGCACCGGTCGATCCGGGTCCGGGACGCGGATGATGCGACCCTGCTCGTCACGGACGTGACGGAATCCGTAGGGCGGATGGCCGAACCGATCTCCACGTTCACGACGCGCCTCACGAGCTGCTCGGTTGCGCTTCTTTGCCTTCTGCAACTCCATCCTCCCGAACACAGCGCCCATGAACGCGAACCCCTCCGCGGCGGGATCGTCGCCGTCGCCGATGGCAAGCGGCCCGCCCGTGGTGACGATCTTCACCTTATGCCGCTGCGCCGCGTCCTGTAGGCGGATGAGATCGCGCGGGTCGCGATAGAGGCGATCGACATCGAAGGCGTACACCGCGGAGACGTTGCCGGCCTCCATATCGGCCAGGAGACGGGTGTAGGCGGTGCGATGCGCGCTCTTCACGACATCGGCGCTGATCCCCCAGTCGTCGTACTCGACCAGATCCCCGTTGTGCCCGTCGGCGGCGGCGAGCTCGCGCACCGCGTGGCGCTGCGCCTCGCGGCTGATGTCGCCGGGCGAGTTGTCGTCGACGTAGGATCGGCGAAGATATGCGGCGGGGTGGCCGGTCATAGGTTCACCGCCTGCCAGGCGTCCACGGTGAGCCGGGACGAATGGTTCACCCACTCGGCGATCTGTTCCATGTCCTCACCGTCGACGGCACGTTCTATGGCCCTGTTCCAAATGTCGGCCAACTGGGCTCCGAGGTTTCCGGGGTAGACCTCGTCGAACCGGCTCCAGGCGGCATGGATGAAGCCGGTCGTGGCGGCCATGGCCTCGCTTGCCTCCTCGGGTCTCCCCTCCTTGAAGGCGACGCGGCTGAACGCCGACATGAACTCGACGCGCAGAAGCAGGCCCTCAACGGAGTCCTGCGTCTGCTGATTGAGGTACGTCACCACCTCTTCGATCGTTGCGGGGATGTGGATCGTCCTCGTCCCGGTGTGCTTTTCGAGGTAAGCCTCCAACTTGGCGGCCGCCATGCTGAACTGGTACTCGGCATCCGCAAATACCTCAGGCTCGGGTCGGAGGATCTCCAACATGCGGTTGACGCCGGGCAGGCTAGTCGTGGTCGCAACTGCGGTTGCGACCACGCCTAGCACCTCGTCCTCATGGGCGGCCAGTTGTCGGAGGCGCCTGGCCCACTCCGTGGTAAACCCGAAGTCCTGCGCTCGGAACCACGCGCCGTAAGCGTTATCGGAGCGCAACTGCTGCCGTGCTTGGTCAAGCAGGTGGCCGACGCGGACATACCCTTTGAGTGCGTTGACCTGGTGAGCCTTGGCGTCGGCCCAGACGCTGCGGATTTCGGCGCTGAGCGTGTCGAGCTGAAGGACGGGGGCGGCGTTGTTGTTATCCTTCGTCATGGCGGTATTCCTCTCGTACAGGGTGCCGCCTCAATCAGAGGCTAGAGCAATATGCTACCACACCAAGAATCCGAACGGCTACTGCCCGGACCACTCCACGGGCGTGGCGTGCCCGATCGGGCTCGGCGTCAGCGCCGGCAGCACGCGGATGGAGCAGGTCTGAGCCTTGCAGGTCGTCGTCACCGGCGGCAGCGGCAAGCTCGGCCGCGCCGTCATTGATGAGCTGGTCGCTCATGGCAACCGGGTCGCCAACGTCGACGCCGCACTGCCGCGCGACCAGCAGGTCCCGTTCACCCGTGTCGACCTGACGGACTTCGGGCAGGTCGTCGAGGCCTTCTCCCGCATCGACAGCCGATACGACGGCGTGGACGCGGTCGTGCATCTCGCCGCCATCCCGGGTCCGGGAAACGCGACAAACGCGGCTACGTTCGCGAACAACGTGGTCGGCACGTACAACGTCTTCGCCGCGGCGCGCGCGACCGGGATCCACAACGTCGTGTTTGCCTCGAGCGAGACGGTGCTCGGCCTGCCCTTCGATGAGCCGCCGCCGTACCTGCCGGTGGACGAGGACGTCCCGTTGCGTCCGGAGACCAGCTATTCGCTCGGCAAGGTGCTGGACGAGGAGATGGCCCGCCAGTTCTGCCGGCTGGACCCCGAGCTCAAGATCATCGGCCTCCGCTTCTCGAACGTGATGGAGCCGGCCGACTACGCGCAGTTCCCGTCTTGGAACGACGACGTCTCGATCCGCAAGTGGAACCTGTGGAGCTACATCGACGCCCGCGACGGAGCGCAGGCCGTCCGTCGAGCGCTCGAGCACGATGCGCCGGGCATGGACGTCTTCATCATCGCGAACGCCGACACGGTCATGTCACGGCCGAACGAGGAGCTCGTGCGCACGGTGTTCCCCGGCGTACCGATCCGCCGCCCGCTCGGCGAGCACGACACCCTCCTGTCCATCGAGAAGGCCCGGCGCGTCCTGGGCTACGCACCGCAGCACGGCTGGCGCGGCGCGTGAAGAGGCTTCGGCGCCGCCACACACACTGCGCGGCAGGTTGCCGGGCGCTGTCGCTCGGCTTGCCAGACTTGCGCGATGGTGCACGTAAGGCGGGCAGCGTCGACGCTCAGGGCTCGGCATGAGCGTGGAATCCGCTTCCGAGTCCGGCGCTGATCCCGATTCGCGCGCCTAGCGTGACGCGGGCGTCACAAATGGCAAGTGGCCGCGCCCATCGGTGTCAAGCGCCCACGTCCTGGCTATCCTCAGGTCCATGCAGGCGAGCGAGGTTCGAGGAGCCCTTGAAGCGGACTGGCCCGAGCTGGCGTCGATGCTGGTCGAACACGACGCGGATCCGATCAGCGGCAGGCTGTCATACCTTGAGATGTCGGCCATCACCCGCTTCCTGGCCGACAAGCTCCGGTCCGGCGACACCGCGAACTTCGAGGCCTTCTTCAAAGGGGTCGAGCGCTGTCTCCATGAGGGCACGGACGAAGCGGTCACGCTCGTGATAGTCGGACTACTCGAAGATCTCCAGAACTCGAACATCACGAACGTCGAGAAGGGCGTTTGGCTGCCATTCCTCGAGCCGACCACCCGGCGAGCTTGGCAGGCGGTCGTCGACTTCTGGAACGGAGATTTGGGAGCGATCTCCCGCTTCTCGGCCACAACGTGACCGACGAGCAGGACATCTGGGCCTCGATCCTTTGGTGGTTGTCAGACGTGCGCCGTGCGCACGTTAGGCGGGGCGAATCGACACTCCCGATCCCGCCGGAGCGTGGAGGCAGGTCCCGCATTCGCGAGGGTGGCCCCGTCGGCTGCCTAACGTGATGCCGACGTCATAGATGACAGCGGAAGCGGCTCCAATCGCCGAGCCCGCTCAGTCCGGCGTTCCGCGCGTCACGGCCAGGATCCACATCACGGTCAATAGCGCGAGAACCAGGAGCGCGAACCCCATCAGGGTGCGCCCCAACTCCAGCTCCATACCAGCTCCTTCGGACAGGGTAAAACCCCCCACTACCTGCCGAAGGGCACCGACGGCGCCGCCAGCATACGACTCCTGGCAAGCGGGCCTAGGTCTAGTTCCCAATCAGGTTGTTGACGGGTGAGGGCCCGTATCCTTCGGCTGCTGGTGTGAAGCCACAGTCGGAGGAGGGGCCCTCATGGTCCATGCTAACGCGCGGCTCACGCCG
>Ga0136633_1000563_pt1 | contig 28345 bp, 27 predicted proteins | sample AntDrymeUQ832206_2_FD_105494 | JGI IMG/M metagenome (GOLD analysis project Ga0136633, IMG submission 105494) | Polar desert sand microbial communities from Dry Valleys, Antarctica - metaG UQ83 (22.06) | ecosystem: Environmental > Terrestrial > Soil > Desert | place: Antarctica: Dry Valley... | reverse complement strand
CAGGCTGAACCAGGTCTGGTTGGTGAACGACGGGTGGGGGTCGCCGAGGTTCACGTTCTTGGCCATGCCGTAGATGCGGAAGGCGTCGGCCAGAGGAACGACCAGGTAGTCCTGGTTGATGAGTATCTTCATCATGGTCGCAGCGGCCGCCTGCACCTCCGGGAGGGTCTTGGCCGTGTCCGACTTGATCACCTCGGCCTCGAAGGCCGGCCCGTTGGGCGTGGCCGGCGCGCCGTTGGGGGCGAACTGGATGTTGGTGGGGCTCCGCTGGGCCATGCGCAGTACCGGGAGGAACGCCGGGTTGCCGTCGTTCTGGTTCGGCGGCTCGAGGTCGAGGTCGAAGTCACCCTTGCCCTGGGCGTAGAGCGATCTCCGGGTGGCCACGTCGGGGGTCTTCTTGATCTCGACGTCGATCCCCACGTCCTTCAGGTTCGACTGGATGACGAGGAGCGCCGACTCCGGCACCTCCTGCTGGCCCAGCAGCTTGAGGGTGAGGCGCTTACCGTCCTTGGAGCGGATCCCGTCGGAGCCCGCCTTCCAGCCGGAGTCCTCGAGCACCTTGCGGCTACGGGCCAGGTCACGGTCGATGGCCGTCACCATGCCGGCCGAGCTGCCCAGCACCGACGACGGCGCCATGTACCGGCCGGGCGCGGCGTTGCCGTCGAGGACCACGTCGACGTAGGACTTGCGGTCGATGGCGTAGGTGACGGCCTCGCGGATGGCCGGCTCCTGGGTGAGGCGGCCATCGAGCTTGTTGACGTAGAGGAGGTGGTTGCGGCCGGCCTTGGACTTCACGACCTTGAAGTTGGGGTCGTTGGTGAGCGACTTGGTGGCGTCGGCCGGAAGGTCGATGGCCAGATCGGCCTGGCCGGACTTCAGGGCCTCGAGGCGGGTCTGGGGGTCTGGGTAGAAGCGGATGTCCATCTTGCGGACCTTGACCTTCTCACCCCAGTAGCCCTCGTTGCGCTCGAAGGACGCGGTCTGCTTGGGCGTGTAGCTGACGTACTTCCACGGCCCGGTGCCGGCGTAGGGGGCGGTGTCGTTGTGGGTGCCGTTCTTCACGATGGCGCCCTCGGGGTGCACGATCTGCTCGGGCAGGCGCAGGTTGGTCTGGGCCGGGGTGAAGTCGACGGTGAACTGGTCGATCTTCTTCACCGAGTCGGGGCCGAGGGTGTTCAGCACCGTGGTCAGGGTCTTGCCCTCGGGCTGGCGGACGCCCCAGGTCCAGACCACGTCGTCGGCACTGAATGGCGTGCCGTCGTGGAAGGTGACCCCCTGGCGGAGGGTGAAGCGCCACGTCTTTCCGTCCGGCTGCAGGTCCCACTTGGTGGCCAGACCGGGCTTCAGGCTGTAGTCGGAGCCGAGGTAGATGAGCGGCTCGTAGACCTGGACGTTGTAGACGTACATGAACTGGTACGACTGGGCGCCGGAGCCACCCTCGGTCCACTGGTCCTCATTGGCCGCCACGCGGACGGTGGCGTTGAGATCGGGCTGGCCGCCGATGGTGGTCTGCGCTCCACCGCCGGCGCTGTCTTCGGAATCCGAGTCCCCGCCACAGGCTGCGGCCAGGATGCCGAACAACATAACGAGAGCGAGTGCTTTACGACGCATGTCTTTTCCCCCTGATGACGTGCAATGAGACGGCGTCGGTGCCCAGCGCACCGTGTTCCGCCGTCTCTACCGCGATTGTGACATGTAGCCGGATAAATGGCACGCCATCGGCCTACGCTTCGGGGCGATGACCGCCGTCCTCGACATCAGCGACCTGGAGGTCACCTTCCCGACAGCCGAGGGGCCGGTGGCGGCCGTGCGCGGAGTCGCCCTGACCCTCGGCCCAGGGAAGGTGCTCGGCGTGGTGGGCGAGTCCGGGTCGGGCAAGACCGTGACCATGCTGGCCACGCTCGGCCTGCTGCCGTCCGGCGCCGACGTGACCGGCTCAGTGAAGTACAAGGGCCGCGAGCTCCTGGGCCTGGCGCCGTCGGAGCTGCGCAAGGTGCGTGGCTCCGGGATCGCCATGATCTTCCAGGATCCCCGCACCTCACTGAACCCGGTGCACACCATCGGCCACCAGATCGTGGAGGGCATCCGCATCCACCATCCCGAGGTCGGCCGCAAGGACGCGCTGAAGCGCGCGGTCGAGCTGCTGCGGCTGGTCGGCATCCCCCAGGCCGACCGGCGGGCGAACGACTACCCGCACCAGTTCTCAGGCGGCATGTGCCAGCGGGCCATGATCGCCATGGCCGTCGCCAACGACCCCGACGTGCTCGTGGCCGACGAGCCGACCACCGCCCTCGACGTCACCATCCAGGCCCAGATCCTGGATCTGCTGCGCGACATCCGCAAGGAGAAGGGCGTGGCCATCGTCCTCATCAGCCACGACCTCGGCGTGATCGCCGGTGTGGCCGACGAGGTGGCGGTGATGTACGCCGGTCGGGTGGTCGAGCGAGGGACGGTCGACGACGTCTACGAGCAGGCCCGCCATCCCTACACCCGTGGCCTCCTCGCCTCCGTGCCCCGTCTCACCGACCACAACCGCGGCCCGCTGGTGTCGATCGGCGGCGGCGCCCCCTCGCTGCTCCACCTGCCAGGCGGCTGCGCCTTCCATCCGCGGTGCTCCCACGAGCGGCCCAACTGCCGGGTCGACGATCCTCGCCTGCGCCGGGTGGGCCCAGTCGAGGCCGCCTGCCATTACGCCGAGGAGATGGGCCCCGTGAAGGCATCGGACGGGCGATCATGACCGCGAGGACGAGCCCCGACGGAGCAGCGCCCCCCGCCGCGGTGGCCGAGCCCATCCTCACCGTCCGCGATCTGGTCAAGGAGTTCCCGATCCGCGGCGGTGGCAAGGTGCACGCCGTCTCGGGCGTCTCGTTCGACCTGCGCGAGGGCGAGACCCTCGGCCTCGTGGGCGAGTCGGGCTGCGGGAAGTCCACCACCGCCCGCTGCGTGCTCCGCCTCATCGAGCCCACCAGTGGCGAGGTCGAGTTCCGGGGCCGTGACGTGCTCGGCCTTGGTCGCAAGGAGCTGCGCAAGCTGCGGGCCGACCTCCAGATCGTCTTCCAGGACCCCTACGCCTCGCTGAACCCCCGCATGCAGATCTGGTCGATCATCGCCGAGCCCCTGATCGTGCACGGGATGCCGGCGAAGGCGGCCCGCGTCCGGGCGGGGGAGTTGCTCGAACTGGTCAGACTCCGCCCGGAGCACGCCGGCCGCTACCCGCACGAGTTCTCGAGCGGTCAGCGCCAGCGCATCGGCGTGGCCCGAGCACTCGCCCTCGAGCCCGACGTGCTGGTCCTCGACGAGCCGGTCTCCGCCCTCGATGTCAGCATCCAGGCCGGCGTGCTGAACCTGCTCGAGGAGCTACGGCACCGGCTCAACCTGTCGTACCTGTTCATCGCCCACGACCTTTCGGTCGTTCGTCACATCTCCGACCGGGTGGCGGTCATGTACCTGGGCAAGATCGTGGAGTTCGGCACCGGAGATGACATTTACAACCATCCGGCCATGCCATACACCCAGGCCCTGCTCTCGGCTGTGCCGGTGCCCGACCCGTCCGTCGAGCGCAAGCGAAAGCGGATCGTGTTGGCCGGTGACCTGCCGAGCCCGGCCGACCCGCCGTCGGGCTGCCGCTTCCGCACCCGGTGCTGGAAGGCTCAGGACATCTGCGCCGAGGAGGAGCCCGCCCTCATCGACCGCGGCCAGGGCCACCCCGCGGCCTGCCATTTCGCCGAGGAGATCCAGGTCGTCCCGTGACATTGGTCGCAAACCGCACCGAGCCGCTGGTGGCCTTCCGGCAGGGGCTTCCGCTGCGCTCCAGCTGGGCCGGCAGGCCGGGCTCGGCGCTCTTGCTCCAGGAGGAAAAGCCATCAAGCCGAGTCCGATGCGGAACTTCGACCCTCGGCGGGTCGGGGCGTTGGAGTGCCGGGCATGGGTCACGTACTACCGGCGGGAGTGGTTCGCCCTGTTGCTGGCGTCCGTCGGGTTGGTCCGGGCCGGTTTCCGCATGTCCTGGCTCCGCACGCTGCGGGGCGCCTGGCTGGTGCTGCGGGCCAACCAGCTGTGGGCGCCGGTCGACAACGACCCTGCGGGAGCACGGCGGTGCATGGAGCGCTTCTACCGGCTCGTGGCTCGCGACTCGGGTGAGTCGCTGGACACGGCCGAGGCCGCCCGCCGGGAGGTCGCGTGGTGGCGCGCCCACCGCGCCGCCCAGCACGACGGGACCCGGCGGACCGAGCTCGTCGAGGCGATCACCGACCTGTACTCCTACGTGTACGGCGACGATCGCGACGCCGTCCGTCCGGCCGCCGCCCTGCGGGCCGAGGCGATGGACGTCTCCGACCGGTGGGTCGCCGGAGGATGCGACCTCGCCAGCGCGCTGATCGACCAGGAGCGCGAGCTGCTCGTGCGTTCCTACGCCGCCCTCCTGTCGGTGGTCCACCGCCAGTCGTCCTGATCGGCAGACTCTTGATCGGCAGACTCTTGATCGGCAGACTCTTGATCGGCAGAGTCTCGTAATCTGGCAAGCATGCCGGTCCACTTGGTCGTCCTCGGAGCGGGGCCGGCCGGCAACCAGGCGGCCAGCTACGCCGCCCGGCACGGGGCGAAAGTCACGCTGGTCGAGCGCGATGTCATCGGTGGGGCCGCCCACCTGTGGGACTGCATCCCCTCCAAGGCCATGATCGCCACCGGCGGGGCGATGGCGTTCGTCGAGCGGTCGGAGGGCATGGGCCTGGCCACCCTCGACGCCGACCTCGACGCCGAAGCCCTGAAGCGCCGGATCACCGCCATCGAGGACCGCCTGCGCACCTCGACGGAGGACCTTCTGTCGGACCAGGGGGTGCGGGTGATCCGGGGGACGGGCCGACTCACCGGCCCCCACTCGGTCACGGTCGACACCGCGGACGGCACTGCGGACGGCACTGCGGACGGCAACCAGGAGCTGGAGGCCGACGCCATCCTGGTCGCCACCGGGAGCCGGCCGCGCATACCCGAGTGGTGCCGGCCGGATGGCAACCGGATCCTGACCACCCGGCAGGCCTATCCGCCTCCGGTCATGCCCGAGCACATGGTGGTCATCGGCTCCGGTGTCACCGGCGTGGAGTTCGTGCACATGTTCGCCTCCTTCGGCTCCAAGGTCACCCTGGTCGTGAGCCGCCAGCAGGTCCTGCCGAACAAGGACCCCGAGGTGGCCGCCGCCCTGGAGGACGAGTTCATCCGGCGGGGGGTGCGACTGTTCATCGGCGCCCGGGCCGTGGGGATCGACCTTGCCGAGGACGGCGTCGCGGTGCGGTGCGACGACGGACGCGTCGCCCGGGGCAGCCACGCCCTGCTGGCCATCGGCTCGGTGCCGAACTCCGACGGGCTCGGCCTGGAGCAGGCCGGCGTCGAGGTCGACGAGCGGGGCTACGTGCCGGTCAATCAGCACTGCCAGTCGAACGTGCCCCACATCTACGCCGCCGGCGACCTGTCCGGGAAGCTGCCGCTGTCGTCGGTGGCCGCCATGCAGGGCCGCAAGATCGCCGAGCACGTCATGGGCCTGCAGACCCGGGAGCATCGCCACCTCGACTACGACAAGGCGCCACAGGCCGTCTTCACCGAGCCGGAGATCGCCGAGGTGGGGGTCGCCGAGGCTGAGGCGTTCGCGACCGGCCGCAAGATCCGGGTGACCAAGGTGCCCTTCTCCTCCAACCCCAAGGCCCTCATCAACCATGACCCCCGTGGCTTCGTGAAGATCGTGTCCGACCCGGCCACCGGCATCGTGCTCGGTGGGTCGATCGTGGGCGCCCACGCCGCCGAGCTGATCTCCGTCCTGGCCCTCGCGGTGAACTGCAACCTGCGCGTGGTGGACGTGGTCGACTGCCTGCTCGTTCACCCCTCGGTGGCCGAGTCGCTGAGCGAGGCGGCCGAGTAGGGCCGGAGCTACTCGAGCACGAACAGGACGTCGCCCGAGCTGACGTTGTCGCCAGGTGACACATGGACCTCGGTGACGGTGCCCGAGCGCTCTGCGGCCACCTCGTTCTCCATCTTCATGGCTTCGAGCACACACAGCGCCCCGCCGATCTCCACCACGTCACCCACGGCCACGAGAACCTCGATGATCGTTCCCTGCATCGGCGCGGTCACCCGGCCTCCGGCCGGACCGGTCGCGGCCGACGCCGCCCCGCTGCGGGGCCGCGGCGTGGGCCCGGTCGTGGCCCCGGTCTGCTCCGGCAGCCAGACCCGCACCTCGTAGCGGCGGCCGTCGACCTCCACGGCGACGTTGCGTGGCGTCTCGGTAGTCTGCGACCCGGGCGCCCCCGGGCGGGTCGAGGACATCTCGGAGAAGTCGAGAACCTCCTCGACCCAGCGGGTGGAGTGGCGGTTCTCGATGAAGTCGGGATGCTCGAGGATCAGCAGGTGGGCTCCGATGTTGGTGGCGACGCCGTCGATCGCCATCTCCCGCAGCACCCGGAGCATCCGGCGGCGGGCCTCCTCGCGGCCGGCGCCCCAGGTGAGGACCTTGGCGATCAGGTTGTCGTAGTGCTGGGTGACGGCGTCGCCCTCGCCGTAGCCGGCGTCGATGCGGACGCCGAAGCCGCCCGGGCGGGAGAACCGGGTGAGGGTGCCGGGCGAGGGCATGAACCGACCTCCGGCCACGTCCTCGGCGTTGACCCGGCACTCGATGGCGTGCCCGCGGGGGTCGAGGCTGTCCTGGGTGAAAGACAGTGGCGCCCCCGACGCCACCCGCAGCTGCTCGGCCACGAGGTCGATCCCGCAGGTCAGCTCGGTGAGCGGGTGCTCGACCTGGAGGCGGGTGTTCATCTCCAGGAAGAAGAACTCGCCGTTCTGGGTGAGGAACTCCACCGTGCCGGCGTTCGTGTAGCCGCACGCCCGGGTGACGGCCACTGCCGCATCGCCCATGGCCGCTCGCAGCTCTGGTGTCATGCCGGGGGCCGGCGTCTCCTCGATCAGCTTCTGGTGGCGGCGCTGGCTGGAACAGTCGCGCTCGCCCATCCACACCGCGTGGCCGTGGGTGTCGGCGAAGACCTGCATCTCGACGTGCCGGGGCCAGTCGAGGTACCGCTCGAGGTACACCTCGGGGCTGCCGAAGTAGGCCTGGCCCTCCCGGCGGGCCGAATCGAGGGCCGATGCCGCCTCGTCCGGCCCGGTGACGACCTTCATGCCCCGCCCGCCGCCGCCGTAGGACGCCTTGATCGCCACCGGCCAGCCATGGGCCGCACCGAAGGCGTGGATCTCCTCGGCGGAGGTGACGGGGCCGTCACTGCCGGGCACCACCGGGACGCCGGCCTCGATGGCGGCGGCGCGGGAGGAGACCTTGTCGCCCATGACCTCCATGGCCTCGGGAGGCGGTCCCACGAATGCCGCCCCCCGCGAGGCCACCGCCCGGGCGAAGGCCGGGTTCTCGCTGAAGAACCCGTAGCCGGGGTGGACGGCGTCGGCCCCGCTCGCGGTCAGCGCATCGAGGATGGCTTCGGTGTTCAGGTAGCTCTCGGTTGCGGTCTCGCCGCCGAGGGCGAAGGCCTCGTCGGCCAGGCGGACGTGCAGCGACCGGCGGTCGACCTCGGAGTACACGGCCACGCTGGCGATGTCGAGTTCGCTGCATGCGCGGATCACCCGGACGGCGATCTCGCCCCGGTTGGCGATCAGGACCTTGGCGAACATGAGCCTGCAATCATGGCGCAGGGCCGCAGGCCCGATAGGAATGGGGACATTCCGCCCCCCGGCCGATTCTCCGACGTCCGATGGTTCGCCGAGGTTGACTCGACCAACCGGCTGGCCGCGGACCTGGTTCGAGAGGGAGCGGAGGACGGGCTGGTGGTGGGTGCCGACCACCAGACGGCGGGTCGGGGGCGCAGGGGGCGCACCTGGGAGTCCCGCGCCGGATCGTCGCTGCTGGTCTCGGTTGTCCTGCGTCCCGTCCCCCCGCTCGTGACCCTGGCCGCCGGCGTGGCCGCAGCGGAGGCGTGCGAGGCGGTCGCCGGCGTGCCGGTCGCCCTCAAGTGGCCCAACGACGTGATGGCCGGCGACCGCAAGCTCGGCGGCATCTTGTCCGAGATGGTGGGGGACGCTGCGGTTGTGGGCCTGGGCCTGAACCTCGGGTGGGCGCCGATGGGGGGGGCACGCCTGGGCCAGGCCGTGGATCGCGAGGCCATCCTGGCCGCATGGCTGACCGCCCTCGACGCCCGCGGCGACGTGCTGGCCCGCTACCGGACGAGGTGCTCGACGCTGGGCCGCCGTGTCCGCATCGAGCTACCCGGCGACCCGCTGGAAGGGTTCGCCGAGGACGTAGACGAGGAAGGTCGCCTGGTGGTGGACGGGCGGGCCTTCTCCGCCGGTGACGTGGTCCACCTCCGATGACACCGGGCTCACGGGCGTCCTTTCTCGGGATGATGATGCGACGTATAGCGTGCCTTCATGAAACTTCGCTCTCCCAAGCTGGGAATGCTTCTCGCCGCCGCCGTCGTAGCCACCGTTCCGCTGGTTGGAACCGCAGGCGCGCAGGTGTCGGTGGGATGCGGTCAGACCATCACCGTCGACACCACCCTGACCGGCAACGTCGGCCCCTGCGCGAACAACGGCATCATCATCGGGGCCAACCGGATCACCCTCGACCTCGGCGGGTTCCGCATCTTCGGGACTCCCAACTCGGGTGACGGCGCCGGCGTGCTCCTGCAGGGGCGTCAGAGCGTGACCGTCCGCAACGGGACCGTCACGGAATTCGACGCTGGGGTGGTCATCCTCGGCGGCGCCCGGAACACGGTGCGCGCCATCGCGGCCCGCAACAACATCGGCGCCGCATTCGGCACGACGGGCCCGACGGCCCTCTACGGCGACGGCATCCTGATCCAGGGGTCCTCGAGCAACACCGTCATCGACAACGTGGCCGAGAACAACGGTCCCTTCTCGGGCATCGGGGTCATCCGGGGCGATGGCGACCACCCGGCGATGCCGCCCGCCGACGCTCCCTTCAACGTGATTCAGAACAACTCCGTGCTCAGCAACATCGCCTGCCGCCGGGGCAACCCCCCGCGAGGGTTCTGTGACAACGACGGCATCCGCATCGAGCCGAATGTGACCGACACCCGGATCATCGGTAACAACGTGGTGGGCAACGGGCTCGACGGCATCGCCCTCTTCGGCGGCACCCAGCGCAACTTCGTGTCGAACAACCAGACAGTGCGCAACGGCTTCGTGGGGGCGGTACCGGGCGACGGTGTCCGTGTGTTCGGCCTCAACAACACCATCGAGCTCAACACCGGCTACGGGAACGCGGCGAGCGGGATCAGCGTCGCCCGTCGGGCGCCGATGGCAGGATCGTTTCCCGCCGCGAACGTGAACGGCCGTGGCAACACGCTCCGCCAGAACACTGCACAGGGCAACGGGATCAACGACCTCTGGGACTCGAACCGCAACCCTGATTGCGACGCCAACATCTGGACCGGCAACAAGGGCAACGTCGCCGTGCCCGCCTGCACGCTGAACCCGTAAGGGAGCTCAGGGATCGTCGTTCCGGGCCACGAGGGCCCGGAACGCGGCGGTGGCTGCGGCGGTCAGGGGCCCGGGACAGCTCGGCAGCGGGCTCCCGTCGACCGAGCGGATCGGCTGGACATCACGGGTGCTCGACGTGAGGAACGCCTCGTCCGCCTCCGCCAGAGCGGTCAGGGGGAGGTCGTCCTCGGCCACCTCGACCAGCTCCAGCAGGAGTTCGCGCGTCACGCCGGCCAGGCATCCACTCGACAGGGACGGGGTCACCAGCCGGCGGCCGAGTCCGAGGAAGAGGTTGGTTCCCGTGCCCTCGCACAGGCGGCCGGCGAGGTTGGCGAAGATCGCCTCGCCGGCGCCCCGGTCGCGGGCGAAGGCCAGGGCCACCACGTTCTCGCCGTACGACGTCGACTTCACCCCGGCCAAGGGGCTCCGCTCGTTCCGGGGCCAGGGGGCGACGGCCACGTCTGCCGCTGGCGGCCAGGTGGGCAGGGGCCCGGCCGCCACGATCACCGTGGGTTCGACTGAGGCCCGGTCCGACCCCAGGGCGCCGGGCCCGCTGGTGACCGTGACCCGCAACCGACCCTCGTCGAGGTGGTTGCCCCCGATGACCTGATCCATGGCGGAGCGCACGACCGCAGCCTCAGGGCACGGGAGGCGCATGCCCGCTGCGGATCGCGCCAGGCGGTCGAGGTGGCGGCGGGCGGCGAACGGCCGCCCGCGTATGATCCGCAGCGTCTCGAAGACGCCGTCACCCGTGAGCAACCCGTGGTCGAACGGCGACAACCGGGCCTCGGCCTCCTCGACAAGAGCCCCGTCGATCCACAGGACGCTCACCGGTCCACTCTCCGTTCGGCCGGTCATGATGTTCCTGCGGCCACGGCGAGGAGGCGGCGGGCCTTGAGCTCGGTCTCCTCCCACTCGCCTGCGGGCGTCGAGTCCCACGTGATGCCGCCGCCGGTGCCGAGGTGCAGGCGACCGTCCTCGACCCAGAACGTGCGGATGGCCACATTCAGGTCACCGTCGCCGGAGTCGGTGTCGACCCAGCCGATCGCCCCGCAGTAGAGGCCCCGCGGCACGGGCTCGAGCCGGCGGATGACCTCGAGGGCGGCCAGCTTCGGGGCACCGGTGACCGACCCCGGCGGGAAAGTCGCCTCGATGAGCGCCGACCATCCCACATCCGGCCGGAGGCGGCCCCGCACCGTGCTCACCAGATGGCTGAGCCCGGGGTGGTGCTCCTCCCGGCACAGGTCCGGCACCTCCACCGAGCCGTAACGGCACACCCGGCCGAGGTCGTTGCGCATGAGGTCGACGATCATCACGTTCTCGGCCCGGTCCTTGGCCAGGAACGCCCCGCCCGGCCCGGCGGTGCCCTTGATCGGGCGGGTCTCCACCATGTCCCCCCGGCGACGGAGGAACAGCTCCGGCGAGGCCGAGGCCACCTCGACCGCGGCCTCATCGATGCGCACCGCGGCCGCGTGAGGGGCCGGATTGGAGCGTGCCAGCGCCATGGAGAGGCCGAAGACGTCGAAGCCCTCCGGCAGCGGGGCCGAGAGCCGGCGGCAGAGGTTCACCTGATAGACGTCGCCGTTACCCACCGCTTCCCGGATGGCCCGTACCCCCTTGGCGAAGCCTTTCTCGTCGAGGCTCGACGTCCACCCGGCGGCCGGGACCGGAGCGGATGTCTTTGGCGCGAGCCCGGAGGCGGGGCTGCGACTGTGGAAGCGGGCGCAAACCGGTGGGGCGTCGAATGGGAGCACGACCACCCATTGACCGTGACCGGTGGCGTCAAGGACGGTAAGGTCGTCCGTGACGTCGCGCCGGCCGGTCAGCAGGCATCCGCCCACGACGGCCATGTCCACCCGCTGGAGCCTACGAGAGAGGTCATGTCCCCTGCGTATCGCCGTCCGGCCGTAGCGGGTATGGCGCGGCCCGTCGCAGCGTCGTGCTGACCGACCGCCCTTCGGGCGAGATCGAGGGCCTTCGCATCGCCGCGATCCGTGTCGGCCAAGCCGACGGCAACGGTCAGGCCGACGGCAACGCACAGGCCGACGGCAATGGTCAGGCCGACGGCACTGGCCACGGCGCTGCGAGCGGTCGACTCGAGCGGGCCGGCGCCGATCGCACCCGCACCGTCGCAATCGACGCCGGCGGACCTGGCGGGCGTGCGGAGGCGGCGGCGGCACGGGTCAAGGTGCTGCGTCAGCGACGGCGTCGCCGGCGGGCGCTGATCGCCTTCACCGGGTTCACGGCCTTCTGCACCTTCTTCGCCGGGCTCGGCTACGTCTACGTGCAGCGCAAGCTCGACCAGATCAACCGCCTCGAGCTTCCGGCGCTCGGCGACGACCTGAGCGGATCGGTCATGAACGTGCTGCTCGTCGGCTCGGACAGCCGGGCCAACGTCAACAACGGCGAGGCCAGGGGCTTCGGCAAGGACGATGTCGGGGGCCAGCGCAGCGACACGATCATGCTCCTGCACATCGATCCGAAGGAGCAGAAGGCCGCCATCGTGTCGGTCCCCCGCGACCTGTACGTGCCGATCGCGGACACGAACTACTCCGATCGGGTGAACACCGCCTTCGCCGTCGGCGGCCCCGACCAGCTGGTGGCCACCGTCCAGCGCACGCTCGGCATCACCATCCACCACTACGTCCAGGTCGACTTCGGAGGGTTCAAGGACATCGTCGACACGGTCGGCGGTGTGACCATGTACGTCCCCTACCCGGTGCGCGACAGCGGTAGCGGCCTCGACCTCGGCCGAGACGGATGCTTCGAGCTCGACGGCAACAAGAGCCTGTCCTGGGTCCGCAGCCGCAACATGGAGTTCCTGATCAACGGCACCTGGCAGGCCGACGGTAGGGGTGACCTCGGGCGCATCGAGCGCCAGCAGGACTTCATCCGCCGCATGATGAAGAAGGCGCTCTCGGCGGGCATCAGCAACCCGCTCACGTTGAACCGGCTGATCGGTGTGGGCGTGAAGGACGTCACCTTCGACTCGGCGCTCTCCAGCAAGGATCTCTCGGCACTCGGACGCCGGTTCAGCTCGCTCGACCCGGACAAGGTGGTGCTGCGGACGCTTCCCACCGATCCGGCCGACATCGACGGCAAGTCGGTGCTCAAGCTCCAGACCGCCCAGGCCCAACCCATGATCGACCTCCTCAACGGCGAGGGCCCGGTCGAGTCCCCACCCACGACCGCCGCCGTCCCGGCGACGACGTCGCCGACTACCTCGACGCCCACGGTCAAGCCCTCCGAGGTGCGGGTACGGGTGCTGAACGGCGTCGGCACTCCCGGAGCGGCAACCAAGGCGGCCACCACCCTGACGTCGTCCGGGTACGTGGTAACCGACAGGGGCGACGCGCCGGCGCTGGCGCCCAAGACCACCATCTCCTACGCCCCCGGCCAGGTGGCGAAGGCCCGGCTCGTCCAGGGCGCCCTGCTGACTCCCGCGGTCCTCCGGGAGGACTCCACCCTGAAGTCCGTCGATGTCAGCCTGCTCCTCGGCGCCGACTACACCGGCATGAGGCCGACGGTGTCGTCCGGGGCCGGAGCCACGACCACGCTCGCTCCCATCCCCACAACCACCGTCGTTTCCGACATCACGCCCGTCCCGCTGCCGAAGGGCACTCCCGTCCCGCCCTGCTAGCCCGCTAGCTGTTCCGGCGGAAGTCGCCCGTCCGCGGCCCGGTCACCTACCGTTGGACGCGTGAGACTCCTCGTCACCGGCGGAGCCGGTTTCATCGGTGCCAACTTCGTCCGCTATTGGTCCGAGACCCATCCGTCCGACCGGGTGGTGGTCTACGACCTGCTGACCTATGCCGGGAACCGGGCCAACCTGGCCGGCCTCGAGGACACAGTGGGCTTCGTCCGGGGCGACATCTGCGACCAGGCAACGGCGGAGCACACGATCCGTGACGAGTCGATCGACGTGGTAGTCAACTTCGCCGCAGAGTCGCACAACAGCCTGGCCGTGCTCGACCCGGCTCTGTTCTTCCGGACCAACGTGCTGGGCACCCAGGCCATGCTGGAGGCCGCCCGCCAGGCGGGCGTCTCCCGCTTTCACCACATCTCCACCTGCGAGGTCTACGGCGACCTCGACCTCGACACCGACGAGTCCTTCACCGAGGAGTCGCCCTACCGGCCCCGCACGCCGTACAACGCGTCCAAGGCGGGTGCCGACCACGCGGTCCGGGCCTACTACGAGACCTACGAGCTGCCGGTCACCGTCACCAACTGCTGCAACAACTACGGGCCCTACCAGTTCCCCGAGAAGGTGATCCCGTTGTTCACCACCTTCGCCCTCGACGACGTCCCCCTGCCCATGTACGCGTCCACCAAGAACCGCCGGGAGTGGCTCCACGTGATCGACCACTGCCGCGCCATCGAGGCGGTGCTCGAAGGGGGCAGGATCGGGGAGACCTACAACGTCGGAAGTGGGGTGGAGCGCAGCATCGAGGAGATCGCCGACGGCGTGCTCGAGTCCCTCGGCAAAGCCTCCGACCTGAAGACGATCGTCCCCGACCGGCCAGGCCACGACCGCCGGTACCTGCTCGACTCCTCCAAGATCCGCAACGAGCTCGGATGGGCGCCCCAGGTGCCGTTCGAGCAGGGCCTGACCGACACCGTCGCCTGGTACGAGGCCAACCGTGAGTGGTGGGAGCCCCTGCGCGACCGGGCGCCGGTGGTAGAGACCGATTGGGAGGCAGAGCCCACCACGGGCCTGCCGGGCACCCCTTGATGCGGATCCTCGTCACCGGCGCCGGTGGGCAGCTCGGACGCGAGGTCGTCGACTTCTGTACCGAGGCCGGCGACGAGGTGACGGCCTGTGACCACGCCACCCTCGACGTCTCCGATCGCGACCGGGTGCTGCAGGTCCTGGCTGCCGCCGCACCCGACGCGGTGATCCACGCCGGGGCGTGGACCAACGTCGATGGTTGCGAGACCGACCCGGACCGGGCCTACGCAGTCAACGCCATGGGCACTCGTCACGTGGCCGAAGGGGCCCGCATGGTGGGCGCCCGCGTCTGTTACGTCTCGACCGACTACGTCTTTGACGGCACCGGCCGGCGGCCTTATCACGAGTGGGACACGGTCAACCCGGTGTCGGTCTACGGCCGGTCGAAGCTGGCGGGCGAGTCCGTCCTGGGGCCCGACGACACCGTGGTCCGCACGTCGTGGGTCTGCGGACGTCACGGGAAGAATTTCGTCAAGACCATCCTCGGCCGGGCCGCCGAGGGCCACACGCTCACTGTCGTCGACGACCAGCACGGCTGCCCCACGTTCGCCGAGGATCTGGCGGTCATGCTCCGCCAGCTCGTCGTCGCCCGCCTTCCCGGCCTTTTCCACGTGACGAACCAGGGTGCCACCACGTGGTTCGGCTTCGCCCGTGACGCAGTGGAGGCCGCCGGCCTCGACCCGGGACTGGTCACGCCGATCACCACCGCCGAGATGCAGCCGCCCCGCCCCGCGCCGCGCCCGGCCAACAGCGTCCTCGACAACGCCGCGCTCCGCCTGGCGGGCGTGCCCCTTCTCGCCGACCACCACGAGCCGCTCGAGCGCCTGGTGAAGGAACTGCAGGTCACGTGAGCACGATCGCCGTCATCGGCGCCGGATATGTGGGCCTGACCACGGCGGCGTGCTTCGCCCACCTCGGTCACCGGGTCACCTGCGCCGACGTGGTGCCCGAGAAAATCGAGCGGTTGTCGCGGGGCGACATCCCCATCCTCGAGGCCGGCATGCCCGAGCTCGTGCGGGAGGGCCTCGACGGAGGCCGCCTGTCGTTCGTCCTCGGTGCCAGTGCCGCCGTGCACGACGCCGAGTTCGTCTATCTCTGCGTGCCCACCCCCCAGTCCGACGACGGATCGGCCGACCTGTCCTACATCAGGGCCGCCGCGGCGGAGATCGCCCCTCTGCTGGCCCCGGAGTGCATCGTCGTCAACAAGTCCACCGTGCCGGTCGGCTCGGCCCGGGTGGTCGAGGAGGTGTTGGACCGCGACGACGTGCGGGTGGTGTCCAATCCCGAGTTCATGCGCGAGGGTTCGGCCGTCCACGACTGCCTGAACCCCGACCGCATCGTCATCGGCTCCGACGACCAGGTTGCAGCGGCGCGCGTGGCCGAGCTGTTCAGCGCTCTACGGGCTCCTGTGATCGTCACCGACCCGGCGTCGGCCGAGACGATCAAGTACGCGTCCAACGCCTTCCTGGCCGCCAAGGTCACCTTCGCCAACGCGGTGGCCAACGTGTGCGAGGCGGTGGGTGCCGACGTTCGCGATGTGCTGCTCGGGATGGGCTACGACAAGCGGATCGGCTTCGAGTTCCTCAAGCCCGGCCCCGGCTACGGCGGTTCGTGCTTCCCGAAGGACATCCGGGCGCTCATCCGCATCGCCGAGGATGCGGGGTACGACTTCGGGCTCCTGCGCGGCGTCGACGCGGTCAACGAGGAGCAGTTCTCCCGGGTCGTCGCCAAGGTCGAGCGCATGGCCGGGGGCTCGCTCGAGGGGCAGGCGATAGCGGCGTGGGGGCTCACGTTCAAGGCCCGCACCGACGACCTGCGCCAGTCGCCCGCCATCGAGGTCCTGCACCGGCTGCTCGACCTCGGCGCGCAGGTGCGGGCCTACGACCCCGCGGTGCCCCCGGCCGCGGCGACCGGCGATGAGCGGCTCGACGGCATCTCGGTGGGTGCCGATCCCTACGGGGTGTGCGACGGCGCCAGCGTGCTCGTCGTCCTCACCGAGTGGGACGAGTTCCGCCGCCTGGACTTCGCCAAAGTGGCCGCCGCCCTCGCCCACACGTGCGTCGTCGACGCCCGCAACCTCCTCGACCCCGCCGCCCTCCGCCGGCGGGGGTTCACCTACGAGGGGATCGGCCGGTGACCATGTCCATCGGTCGCCGTTCTGTGGACGCCAGGTGAGCGGCCAGCGGGTCGTCGTCACCGGCGGGGCGGGGTTCCTGGGTTCGCACCTGTGCCGGGCGCTCCTGGCCCGGGGCGATTCAGTGGTGGCGGTGGACAACCTGGTCACCGGTTCCCTCGACAACCTGGTCGGCCTCTCAGAGAAGCGCGACTTCACCTTCGTGCACTCCGACGTGAGCAACTTCGTCCACGTTCCCGGCCCGGTCGACGCCGTCCTGCACTTCGCCAGCCCAGCGTCGCCGATCGACTTCGACCGCATCCCGATCCAGATCCTCAAGGTCGGCAGCCGCGGCACCCAGAACGCCCTGGGGCTGGCCAAGGACAAGAGCGCCCGCTTCTTCCTGGCCTCGACCAGCGAGGTCTACGGCGATCCCCTCGTCCATCCCCAGCCCGAGACGTACTGGGGCAATGTCAATCCCATCGGGCCGCGGGGCGTCTACGACGAGGCCAAGCGTTTCGCCGAGGCCATCACGATGGCATACCATCGCCACCACGGGGTCGACGTGCGCATAGTGCGGATCTTCAACACCTATGGTCCCCGGATGAGGCCCGACGACGGGCGGGTGGTGTCGAACTTCATCGTGCAGGCCCTGGCCGGCAAGCCTCTCACCATCCACGGGGACGGCACCCAGACCCGGAGCTTCTGTTACGTCGACGACGAGATCCGGGGCCTGCTCGCCCTGCTGGACTCTGACCACGTCGGCCCGGTCAACGTCGGCAATCCGAATGAGTTCACCGTGCTCGAGCTGGCCGAGAAGGTGCTGGCCGTGACCGGTTCGTCATCCGAGCTCCAGTTCGACCCCCGGCCGGTCGACGACCCGGCGCAGCGGCGCCCGGACCTCACCCTGGCCCGGACGCTGCTCCGATGGGAGCCGGAGATCGGCATCGACGAGGGCGTGGCCCGCACGGCCACGTGGTTCTCAGGTGCCTGAGGACGAATTCGACTCGGAAGGCCGGACGCTGTCGGTCATCGTCCCCGTCTTCGACGAGCGCAACACGGTGGTCGAGGTTCTCCGCCGCATGCGGCGGGTGGACCTGCCGGTCCACCTCGAGATCGTGGTGGTCGACGACGGTTCCACCGACGGGACGTCGCAGATCCTCTCCGCCCTCGAGGACTCCACCGTCCAGGTCGTCCGCCATCCCGAGAACCTCGGGAAGGGCGCCGCCATCCGTACCGGCCTCCGGCACGTCCGGGGAGACCTGGTCCTGATCCAGGACGCCGACCTCGAGTACGACCCCGAGGACTGGCCCCGCCTGCTGCGCCCGGTGCTGCGGGGCCGTTCCGACGTGGTCTACGGCAGCCGGTTCAGCGGAGAGGGCGGCAGCATGCCGGCGTCGGACTGGGTCGGCAACCGGTTCCTGTCTCTGGCTACGAACCTGCTCTACAACACCAGCCTCTCCGACATGGAGTGCGGCTACAAGCTGTTCACCCGGAAGGTGCTCGACGACATCACCATCGAGTCCGACCGGTTCGACTTCGAGCCGGAGATCACCGCCAAGGTCCTCCGGCGGGGCTACCGGATCTACGAGGTGCCCGTGTCCTACGCAGGGCGCCCGGCCAGCGAGGGCCGCAAGTTCGAGTGGAAGGACGGGGTGCGGGCGCTGTGGACGCTCGTCCGCTACCGGTGGGGCAAGCTGAGATGACCGAGGTCGGCGCGGTTCTGGTCAGCTTCAACTCGGCGGCATATCTGCCGGACTGCCTCCGCAGCCTGCGGTCGGAGGGTGTGAAGGAGATCGTCGTGGTCGACAACGCTTCGTCCGACGGCTCGGTGGACGCGGTCCGCGACACCGACCCGGAGGTGAAGGTGGTGCAGACGGGGGCCAATGTCGGCTTCGGGACGGCCGCCAACCGGGGCGTCGAGGCCACCGGGAGCGACTATGTGCTCGTCATGAACCCCGACACCGTGGTCGAGCCGGGCACGGTGAAGGCCTTGTCGGAGGCACTGGACAGCGACGCAGGTTTGGCCGTCGTCGGGCCCCGGATCGAGAACACCGACGGCACGCTGTACCCCTCCGTCCGGCGGTTCCCCGACCTCGCCGTCGCTTTCGGGCACGCGTTCCTCGGCCTCGTCTGGGCCGGGAACCCCTCGACCCGTCGCTACCGCATGCTCGACTGGGACCACGACCGGCCGGCGGCCGACGTCGACTGGGTCGGCGGGGCCTGCGTCATCGTCCGGCGTCAGGCGTTCGACATGGTGGGCGGCTTCGACGAGGCCTATTTCATGTACGTCGAGGACGTGGATCTGTGCTGGCGGCTCGGGCAGGCGGGCTGGCGGATCGGGTACGAACCGGCCGGGCGGGTGGTACATGCGCTCGGGGGCTCGAGCCGGATGGTGCCGTACCGCATGATCGCCGAGCACCACCGCTCCCTGATGCGTTTCGTGTCGAAAACCAGCGTCGGTGCCCGGCGAACGGTCCTGCCCGTGGTGGCGGCGGGACTGGCCGTGCGTACGCTCGCCGCCTGGGCCCACCACGCCCTGGGTGGGCGGGGCGGAACCCCCCGCAGCGCCCCGTCGACCTGAGGTGGCTGCGGGCACCTAGTAGCGTCGAACATCAATGGGTAAGGCATCTTCAGCGAAAAAGGTCGCTCGGGCGGCGCGTACCGGCGGTGGCCGGACGCGGCGCGGCACCACGTCGTGGGTCTGGCCCGGCCTGATGGCCGTTGTCGTGGTCCTCGGCACCGCCGGCATCGTCTACAGCCGCGACCAGCGCCAACCGGACAACACCAGGCCCTTCGCAGCCGTCGCCGGTCGGGCCGCCGACCACTGGCACTCGGCCGTCGGGTATTACATCTGCGGCTCGTTCGTGCCCAACCTGCCGGAGGGCGACGACCCCCTCGGCATCCACGGCCACGGCGACAACGTGGTCCACATCCACCCCTTCGGGGCCTCGTCCTCCGGCAAGCGGGCCACGCTCGGGGTCTACTTCGAGACCGTCAGCGCCGACATCACCGACGACAAGATCGAGCTGCCCGGCCAAGACGCCAAGCGCAACGGCGACAAGTGCGACAACGGCGCCGGGAAGGTCCAGACGAAGGTCTGGGACACCCGGGCCCCCTCCGACCAGGGCCGGATCCTGGAGGGCGACCCGGCCTCCATCCGGCCTCAAAACGGCCAGCTGATCACCATCGCCTTCGTTCCCGAAGGCACGGAGATCCCCAAGCCCCCGTCGGAGCCAACCCTCGACAACTTGAGCGACGTGCCAGGGGCCACGACCACGACCTCTTCCACGTCGTCCACCTCGACCTCCACGTCCACCACGGTCGCCACCACCACCACCACCACCACCCCCACCCCGTGAAGGCGGTGGTGCTGGTCGGCGGCGCGGGCACGCGCCTGCGACCGCTCACCTTCACCGTGCCCAAGCAGGTGCTGCCCATCGTCGAGGTGCCGATGATCGAACGGGTCCTCGCCTATCTCGAGGGTCACGGCGTCGACGAGGCGGTGCTGTCGCTCGGCTACCTCCACGACGCCTTCGAGGCCCTGTTCCCCGAGGGCCGGTGCGGTGGTGTCCGTCTCACCTACGCGGTGGAGCCCGAGCCCCTCGACACGGCGGGCGCCGTCGGGTTCGCGGCGCGCTACGCCGGCGTCACGGAGCGGTTCCTCGTGGTCAACGGCGACATCCTCACCGACCTCGACGTGACGGCGATGGTGGCGTTCCACGAGCAGCGGGGGGCCCAGGCCACCATCTCACTGGCCAAGGTGGCCGATCCCTCCGCATTCGGGCTGGTCCCCATCGACGGTGAGGGCAGGGTGGCTGCCTTCGTCGAGAAGCCTGCGCCGGGCGCAGTGGGAGCGAGCCTGGTGAACGCCGGCACCTATGTCCTCGAGCCTTCGGTGCTCGACCACATCCCGGAGGGTCGACGGGTCTCGATCGAGCGCGAAGTGTTCCCTGCGCTCGCCACCGCAGGCACGCTCTACGGGTTCGATTCCCCCGCGTACTGGACCGACACGGGTACCCCCCTGCAGTACCTCGAGGCGCAGCTCGACCTCCTCTCCGGCCGGCGGCCCGGTCCGCCCGCCCCCGGAGCGCAGCCCGGCCAGGGTGGCACCTGGACCTTGGGCGATGCCGACTTCGGAAGCAGTGTGGAGGGCCCGTCGCTCGTCGGTGCGGGCGCCTGGGTCGCGGCCGACGCCTCGGTGGCCCGTTCGGTCGTCGGCGCCAGATGCCGGATCCATCCGGGCGCCCGGGTGGCCGACTCGGTGCTGCTCCCCGGTGCCGTGGTCGGCAAAGGTGCGGTCGTGGACCACTCGATCCTCGGGAGTTCCGTACAGGTGGGTGACGGGGCCGCGGTCACCGGTGTCTCCGTGCTCGGCGACGACTACGTGGTGGAGCCCGGCGTGCGCGTCGACGGGGCGCGTCTCCCCGCGGCCCAGCCCGGGTGAGAGCGCTCGTCACGGGCGGCGCCGGTTTCATCGGCTCCACCCTGGTCGACCGGCTTCTGGCGGAGGGGCATGCGGTCGATGTGGTCGACGACCTGTCGACGGGCCAGCTCGCCAACCTGGCCGAGGCCCGGTCCACCCAGGGCTACGAGCTCACGTTCCACCGCCTCGACATCCGTGAGCCCGCAGTCATCGAGCTCGTGGCCCACCGCCGTCCCGAGGTGATCTTCCACCTGGCTGCCCAGGCCGACGTGCGGGTGTCGGTCGAGCGACCGGCGTTCGACGCCGAGGTGAACGTGATCGGCACCCTCAACGTGCTCGAAGGAGCGCGGGCGGCGGGCAGCCGCAAGGTCGTCTTCGCGGCCAGCGGCGGCACCCTCTACGGCGAGCCCGAGAAGCTGCCGGTGCCGGAGTCCCACCCGCAGCGTCCGCTGTCGCCCTACGGAGTGTCCAAGAAGGCGGCGTGCGACTACCTGGCCGCCTACCGGGAGCTCCACGGCATCGAGTTCACCGCTCTCGCCTTGGCCAACATCTACGGGCCCCGGCAGGACCCACACGGAGAGGCCGGTGTGGTCGCCATCTTCGCCGGCCGGCTGCTCGCCGGCGAGGCGTGCACGATCTTCGGCGACGGCAGCCAGACGCGTGACTTCGTCTACGTCGACGACGTGGTCGACGCCTTCGCCCGCGCTGCGCAGAAAGGCAGCGGCCTGCTCATGAACATCGGCACGGGTGTGGAGACGTCGGTGAACGAGCTGTACGCGGCCATGGCGTCCGCCGCCGGGACAGACCTGCCGGCTGTCTACGCCCCGGCCCGTGCCGGTGAGCTCGCCCGGTCGTCGCTCGACCCGACCCGCGCCGAGATCCACCTGGGCTGGAAAGCCTGGACCACCATCGACGCCGGAGCGACCGAGGTCCTGCGCTGGTTCGCCGCCCGGTCGGGCTGACGCGGCACTACTCCGGGGTCAGGCGGCCGGACCTGGGACGACTTCCTCGCCGAACGGGTTCTTCGTCATCCGGGAGCGGGACGGTGCGCTAGAAGGGAGTGATGCCGGACCCCCGTGTCGAGGCCCTTGCGGGCATGGTGGCGCGGGTGGAAGGTGCCGCCTGCTGGCTGGGCCGGCTGGCTCTCAGGGCGGCGGTCGTCGGTGGCATCGCCGGGGGGCTCTTGTGGTGGGTCGCGACCGGCGAGCGAGTCGACGAGTGGTGGGAGGGCACTGCGTCGTCGCTGCTGGTGCTCGCCCTGTGCCTTGCCCCGGCCGCGTGGCTGGTGAACGTGCGATTCGCGGTGGTGGAGCTCGTCGAGTTGCCGGACAGGCTCGGCGGCGTGGCCGGCCGGCGGACAGCGCACCTCAAGGGCAAGCCGCAGCCCGACCGTCCGGACGGCGGGGCGCTGGGGGCGGCGCGGTCGATCTGGGGCATCGTGCGGGACTACGGCGACGTGGTGGGCTCCTGGGGCACCGTCGCCCAGTTGATCGCTCCGCCCTTCTGGTTCCTCACCGCGGTCTCTCTCGTGGCCGTGCCCATCCTGGTGGTAGTGGCCGCCGCTGCCACGATGAGCCGGTGAGCACGCCGACCGCCACCGGGTCGCGTGCCTGGGAGGGACGGCTATTCAGCGGAACAGATCCTCGGCGGGCGGGCGGATGATCTCGGCCCGGACCGACGCGTCACGGAACCACGACCGGTCCACGCCCCGGATGATCGCGGCAGGCACGCCGGTGGCCTTGCCCATCACCAGCTCGGCGGCCGATGCCAGCTCGTCGGCTACCGCCACCTCGGTGACCTCGATCGGTCGACCCATGGCGTCGGCGGTGCCCCGCAGGTCGATGACGGCGGCGATCCCGGCGCACCCGATGGCCACGTCGGTGACCCCCTGACGCCACGTCCGGCCGAAGGTGTCGGAGACGATCACCCCGACCTCCACCCCCGGCGACGCCCGCAGCCCGTCCCGGATGCGCCGGGCCGAGCGGTCAGCGTCGACGGGGAGCAGGGTCACGAAGCCGTCAGGCACGTTCGACCGGTCGATCCCTGCGTTGGCGCACACGAACCCCGCCGAGGTCTCGCCGATGACGAGGTCGCCCCGCCGGCGCAGCACCCGCACGCACTCCGCCTCCACGATGGCGGCGTAGGCCGCGTGGTCGTCGGGATCGACGGCCACCATGCGGCCCTCGGCCTTCGACACGACCTTCTGGGTGACGACGAGCACGTCGCCGTCGGCGAGCTGTGCGCAGTCGGCCAGCAGCGGCGCCAGCCGGTCGCCGGGGCGAATCTCCGGCATGCCCTCGATCGGGATGATCTCCAGGCCCCTCACACCGCCTCCATGACCACCCGGGCCAGCGCCGCCGCCTCGGCGGGGCCCCGCATAACCGTCGGAGTGACGATGCAGCGCATGCCGGCAGCCTCCACCGCCGGTGCGAGGGCGGCGTCGGCGGCGTCGATCACCAGGGTGGCGGCCACCCGTGCGTAGAGGTGGGCCACGCCCACCACCGACACCTCGTGACCGAGCTCCGCCATCAGACGGTCGGCCGGGCCCTTCAGGGCGGCACCGGCCACGATGGGTGACACCGCCACCACCCTGTCGCGCCGGGCCACCACGGCCTCTCGCACCCCCGGTACGGCCAGGACCGGCCCGATCGAGACGATGGGATTCGACGGGCAGATCACGACCAGGTCGGCGGTTCGCAGGGCATCGAGCACGCCGGGCGCCGGTCCGGCCGCGTCCGCTCCCCGCAACCGGACACTGCGCACCACCACCGAGTGCCGAAGACGGACGAAGTAGTCCTGGAAACCGACCTCGCCCTCACCCTCGACATCCATCACCGTCTCCAACCGGTCGTCGGTCACCGGCAGGATCCGGACGTCGACCCCCCAGGCGGCGGCGATCTCCGCGGTCACGGTCGACAGGGGTGCGCCGTCGCCCAGCCGCTGGGTCCGGAAGAGGTGGGTGGCGAGATCACGGTCGCCCAGGCCGAACCAGGACAACCGCGACGGATAGCGCGCCAGGGCGTCCATGGCCGTCCACGTCTCGCCTTCCAGCCCCCAACCACGCTCCTGGCTGATCGCCCCCGCCAAGGTGTAGGTGACGGTATCGAGGTCCGGGCTGACGTGGAGGCCGTGCAGCACCGCGTCGTCACCAGTGTTGACCACGGCGACCACCTGCCGGGGGTCGACCACGGCGACCAGGCCCCCCAGGAACCGCGCAGCTCCCACACCGCCGCAAAGGGCGGCCACCACCGCGCTCAGCGTCGGTCTCGGATCTCGACGCCTCGATCCGGGTGCCACGATGTGATGACCAGGAGGTCTCCTCGGACCGCGGTGACGACCACCTCGGTGATGTCGACCCGGAACCGGTGGGATCCATCCTCGGGCCGCCGGTCGGTGACCTCGACCCCGGTGCCGGCGATCTTGGCGTCGCCGAGCCACGAGCTGGGGTCGGCTTCAGGCGCGTCCTCGGTGGGGCAGTGGATGGCGAGGCGGGGATCGCGCTGGAGGTCGCCGGCCTTGCGCGACCCCGACATCATCCCCAGGTACACCTCACCGTCGTCGTCGAACTCGACCTCGGTGCCGCTGATGCGCGGCGATCCGTCCCGCCGCAGCGTGGCCAGGGTGGCGTGCTTCCGGATGGCGAAGAGGCGGCGCACGAGCGCGGCGAGATCGGGGTCTGCCGCCACGAAATCCTGCCATCGGGCCACCCCGGCATCATGCTCGATACGCGAGCCGCTCCGCCCCGCCGTGAAGGCGGCCTATACCGGTCGGCCAGGGACCTGGGAAGTGGGGAGCCCGGGGTCGGTCACGCTATCGTTGCGGCATCCAGGACTTCAGCCGAGACGTCGTCGTCATCGGAGGCTGTGGGCGCGTTGGGCTTCCTCTCGGGCTGGCCTTCGCCGACCGCGGCCTCCGGGTGACCCTGTTCGACATCAACCCTTCCGCGGTCGAGAAGGTCGGGCGCGGCGTGCTGCCCTTCGACGAACCCGGAGCGGCCGGAATGCTGGCCCGGGCCGCGGGCAACACCCTGGATGCCACCACCGACCCGGCGTGCGTGGCCGATGCCGAGCACGTGATCATCGTGGTGGGCACGCCGGTGGACGAGCACCTCAATCCCGAGCCCCAGGCCGTGCCCGAGGCCATCGCCGCCCTCGAGGACCAGCTGCGCGACGGCCAGCTCCTGGTCCTGCGCAGCACGCTCTACCCGGGGGTCACGGCCATGGTCGAGCGCCTGGTGGCGGCCATGGGGAAGGAGGTCGACGTCGCCTTCTGCCCCGAGCGCATCGCCGAGGGCAAGGCCATGACCGAGCTGTTCGAGCTGCCGCAGATCGTTGCGGCCCGCACAGACCGGGCCATGGACCGCTCGGCGAAGCTCTTCCGCACGCTCACGTCCCAGGTCGTCCCGCTGACCCCGGAGGAGGCGGAGCTGGCCAAGCTGTTCACCAACACGTGGCGCTACATCCGCTTCGCCATCGCCAACCAGCTCTACATGATCGCCAACGACTTCGGCCTCGACTTCGAGCGCATCCGGTCCGCCATGGCCCATGACTACCCGCGGGCAGCCGATCTCCCCGGCGCCGGGTTCGCCGCCGGGCCGTGCCTGCTCAAGGACACGATGCAGCTCGCCGCGTTCAACAACAACAACTTCACCCTCGGCCACGCGGCGATGATGGTCAACGAGGGCCTGCCCCTGTACGTGGTCCACCGCCTCGAGCAGCGCTTCGAACTGGCCACCCTGACCGTCGGCATCCTCGGCATGGGATTCAAGGCGGAGTCCGACGACCCCCGCGACAGCCTGAGCTACAAGCTCAAGCGCATCCTCCGGTTCAAGGCCGCCGGCGTGCTCACCACCGATCCGCATGTCACGTCCGACACCGACCTGATGCCCCTCGACGAGGTGCTGGAGCGGGCCGACCTGCTGGTCATCGGCGCACCGCATCACGCCTACCAGGGACTGAAGCCGCGCCAGCCCGTCGTCGACATCTGGGACCTGTACGGGAACGGGGTGGTGGTCTGAGCACACCTTCGCCACCGCGCGTCTCCGTCGTTATCCCAGCCCACAACGAGGGCGACTCGATCGTCGGCTGCCTCGACCGGGTCTTCGAGGCGGTCACGCTCCCGTGCGAGATCCTTGTCGTCTTCGACTCGCCGGAGGACACCACTGCACCCTGGCTGGAGAAGTACGCCGAGGCCGAGCCCCGGCTCGTGCCCACGCTGAACACCTACGGACGCGGGCCGGCCGACGCCATGCGCTTCGGCGTCGACGCGGCCCAGGCGCCGGTGGTCGTCGTCACCATGGCCGACGGCTGCGACGACCCCCAGCAGATCGACGCCCTCGCCCGGCTGGTCGAACGGGGCGTGGTCGTGGCCGCCGCCTCGCGGTACTCCCGGGGTGGCCAGCAGGTCGGTGTCCCGTCGCTGAAGCGGATGTTTTCCAAGACGGCTGGCCTCACCCTGTGCTGGTGCGCCCGGGTGGGCACCCACGACGCCACCAACTCCTTCAAGGCCTACTCCAAGGCGTTCATCCAGGAGGTCGGCATCCAGTCCGACGCCGGCTTCGAGATGGGCATCGAGCTGGTGGCCAAGGCCCGACGCATGCGCCGGCCGGTGGCGGAGATCCCGACCATCTGGCTCGACCGTACGGCCGGCGTATCGAACTTCAAGATGGCCGCCTGGCTGTCGCGCTACCTCCGCTGGTACCTCCTGGCCTTCGGGCCGAGGCTCGATCTGCAGGAGCTCAACCGGCGTACCGGAAGGATCACATCATGAGCAGAGTGTTGGTGTCAGGGTCGGCGGGGTTCATCGGCGGCTACGTGGTCGAGGAGCTCCTGGCCCGTGGGCACTCCGTCATCGGGGTCGACAACTTCTCCAAGTACGGCAAGGTGGCCAAGTCCTACGACGGGCACTGCAACTACCAGTTCGTCGAGGGCGACTGCCGCGACGTGCCTCTGATGACCGGGCTCCTGTCGGGCTGCGACCACTTCATCGCCGGCGCGGCCCTGATCGGCGGCATCTCCTACTTCCACGCCTACGCCTACGACCTGCTGGCCTCCAACGAGCGCATCACCGCCGCCAGCTGCGACGCCGCCATCGCCGCCCACCGCGGGGGTCGCCTGCAGAAGGTCACGTACATGTCCTCGTCGATGGTGTTCGAGTCGGCCGACACGTGGCCATCCTCCGAGGGCCAGCAGCGCGAGGTGCCGCCGCCGAAGTCGTCCTACGGCTTCCAGAAGCTGGCGGTCGAGTACTTCGCCCAGGCCGCATGGGACCAGTACCAGCTGCCGTTCACCATCATCCGGCCGTTCAACTGCGTCGGCATCGGCGAGGGCCGGGCGCTGGGCGACGTGGAGGTGCTGTCGGGCAACGTGAAGCTGGCCATGAGCCACGTGGTGCCCGACCTGGTGCAGAAGGTGCTGAAGGGCCAGGATCCCCTGCACATCCTTGGCGACGGTTCCCAGATCCGCCACTACACCTACGGCGGCGACCTGGCCAAGGGCATCGTCACCGCCATGGAGCACCCCGACGCCCTCAACGACGACTTCAACCTCTCCACCGACACGTCCACCACGGTGCTCGAGCTGGCCGAGGTCATCTGGCGCAAGATCGGTGGCCCCGACGTGCCCTTCCGCTACGTGTCCGACGACCCTTTCGAGCACGACGTGCAGCGGCGGGTGCCCGCCACCGACAAGGCAAGGAAGGTGTTGGGCTTCGAGGCCACCACACCGCTCGAGGAGATCCTCGACGAGGTCATCCCGTGGATCCGGAAGGCCGTCGAGGACGGCACGATCTAACTCGCGACGGGAAGCAGGCGGGCCAGGCCGATGACATGGCGTACGTAGTCGTCGGAGTGGTTGTAGTTCCACACCGCCGACGCCAGCCGGTCAGGATCGGCACCACCGTTGGCGCAGAGCAGCCGGGCCGCGCCGTGCACGGCGTCGATCGGGTTCATGACATCGGTGAGCCCGTCGCGGTCGCCGTCGACGCCGTAGGCGGCCCAGGTGGACGGGAGGAACTGCATCGGTCCCACCGCACCGGCGGACGACGGCGTGCTCTGTAGGCCCAGGCTGCTCTCGACGTGGGCAATGGCGACGAGGACGGCGGGTGACAGTCCGGGGCAGGTGGCGGCGGCGCTCCTGGCCAGCGGCAGCCAGCTCTCGCGGTCACCGGGCACGGGAACCGGCACCTCGTCGGACGCCTCCGAGGCCCGGACGTCCGCCGTGCGACGGGTGTCGATCGCCTGGGCGACGACGGCGGGCCCCAGGACGGTTGCGAGGCAGGCGGCGACGAGGCGGCCCGGGCGGCGCAGCAGGCGGGTCGCGAAGGTCGTGTCGGGATCAGCAGTCACCGGCTCCGGCCGCGCTCGGGGGGCGGCGTCGGCGGGGACAGCCGTGAAGATGTCGGAGATCGCCGCCCAGGCCCGGCGGCCCGTCCTCAAGCCCTCTGACCCGACAGGCCCGCCACGCATCGCTCTAGGTGGCTGGTGTCAAACAGGGTGTCGGCAGAAGGACCCTTATCCACAGTCCCACAGGAAGCCCGTATAGGCGATATCCACAGCGACTCGTCGAAAAGCGGCGGGCGTTTCGGGCCGATT
>Ga0136633_1000562_pt1 | contig 28350 bp, 23 predicted proteins | sample AntDrymeUQ832206_2_FD_105494 | JGI IMG/M metagenome (GOLD analysis project Ga0136633, IMG submission 105494) | Polar desert sand microbial communities from Dry Valleys, Antarctica - metaG UQ83 (22.06) | ecosystem: Environmental > Terrestrial > Soil > Desert | place: Antarctica: Dry Valley... | reverse complement strand
GTCATGGCGAACCCCGACGGGCCGCGTTCGCAGGCCGACGGGCCGGTGAGCAGTCGGCCGATCACCCGGCGCAAGGTTCTCGGAGGGATGGCCGGTGTCGCCGGTCTCGCTGCAGTCCCCAGCCTGATCGCGGCGTGCGGTCCGTCCGGCTCGACGACCACCGGCTCTCCCGGCGCCTCGCAGCCGGCCGGCAGTGCCGCCGGTTCGCAGCCGGCCCCCGCCGGCGGCGAGGTGACCTTCGGCTCGAACGCATCGGATGCGGTGCCGAAGGCCGCGCTCCAGAAGGTTTTCGACGCCTTCACGGCATCGTCCGGCATCAAGGTCGCGGTCAACACCGTCGACCACGGCACGTTCCAGGACCAGATCAGCTCGTATCTCCAGGGCGCGCCGGACGACGTGTTCACGTGGTTCGCGGGCTTCCGGGCGCGCTTCTTCGCGTCGCAGGGCCTGGCGGAAGACGTCAGTGACGTCTGGGCCAAGATCGGCACCAACCAATCCGAGGCGTTCAAGGCCGCCTCGACCGGCGACGACGGGAAGCAGATCTTCATCCCGTTCTACAACTACCCGTGGGTCGTCCTCTATCGGAAGAGCCTCTTCGCCGAGAAGGGCTACACGATCCCCAAGACGCTCGACGAGTTCAAGGCGCTCGGCACGAAGATGACGGCGGACGGCCTCGCCCCGCTCGCGTTTGGCGACAAGGACGGCTGGCCCGCGATGGGCACGTTCGACATCCTCAACATGCGTCAGAACGGCTACGCCTTCCACATCGGCCTGATGGCCGGCACGGAGAAGTGGACGGACCCGAGGGTCAAGCAGGTCTACGAGACCTGGAAGACGATCCTCCCCCACTTCCAGACGGGCGCCCTCGGGCGAACCTGGCAGGAGGCCGCCCAGGCGATGGTCGGCAAGACGGCCGGGATGTACTTCCTCGGCACGTTCGCTGCCCAGCAGGCGCAGACCGAAGAGGAAAAGGCGGACCTCGACTTCTTCCCGTTCCCGACGCTCGGGACGGAGTTCGACGCGGAGCTCGGCATCGACGCACCGATCGACGGGTTCATGTTGAGCACCGCGAAGAAGAACCCGGAGGGCTCAAAGGCGCTCCTCGAGTTCCTCGCCGGCGGCGAGGCCCAGACGATCTACGTCACCGAGGACCCCAGCAACGTCGCCGCCGCAAACGACGCCGACAAGGCGAACTACACCGAGTTCCAGAAGAAGTCGGCGGAGATCATCGCGGGATCCGGGGCAATCGCCCAGTTCCTCGATCGCGACACCCGGCCTGACTTCGCGGGACCCAACGGCATGCAGGGCTTCATCCAGCAGTTCCTGACGGACCCGGAGCAGGACCTCGACGCTCACCTGAAGTCGATCCAGGACTTCTGGGACACGCTGGTCGTCTGACCCCGCGTTCGGGCGGGAATGGCATCCGGTCGTGGCTGACCGCGTTGCAGACATCGCCGGCGCCGCCGGGGCCGTCAGGCCCCGGCGGCGCTACAGCCTGCTGACGAGGCGGGACAAGCTCACCCTCGCTCTCCTCGTCGGCATCCCGGCCGCGGTCCACATCTTCTTCGTCTGGCTTCCGACGCTCGCGTCGATCGGGCTGTCGTTCACGAGCTGGAACGGGATCGGGCTCGACAAGATCCAGTGGGTCGGTACGCGGAACTACCAGGCGCTTTTCGCGTACCAGCCGTTCTGGCCGGCCCTCACCCACAACTTCATCTGGCTGGCGTGCCTGCTGTTCATCGCGACGCCGCTCGGGATGTTCTTTGCCGTCCTGCTCGATCGCGAGATCCGCGGCAGCCGCCTCTACCAGAGCGCGCTCTTCCTGCCGGTCGTCCTGTCGCTCGCGATCGTCGGCTTCATCTGGCAGCTCCAGTACGCGCCGGAGCAGGGGTTCATCAACAACATCCTCGGGACGACGCGCCAGGACAACCTGATCGACTGGCTCGGCAACAGCAGCCTCAACCTGTGGGCGGTGATCGTCGCCGCGAGCTGGCGCCACGTCGGCTACATCATGGTTCTCTATCTCGCCGGCCTGAAGAGCGTCGACCCGGCGCTTCGGGAGGCCGCCGCAATTGATGGAGCCAGTGAGCGGCAGGCCTTCTTTGGCGTCGTCTTCCCGGCCCTGCGGCCCATCAACATCGTCATCCTCGTCGTGACGATCATCGAAGGGCTTCGCGCGTTCGACCTCGTCTACATCATCAACCGCGGGTTGAACGGCCTCGAGTTGCTGTCCGTTCTCGTGACCAACAACATCGTCGGCGAGGCGCAGCGGGTCGGGTTCGGGTCGGCGATCGCGGTGATCCTGCTCGTGATCTCCGTGGGGCCGATCATCCTCTACCTCAACCGGGCCATGCGCGGGGACCAGGCGTGAGCGCCGGCGCGGTCCCGGCCGGGAGCCGGGCGATGCCGATCGCCGTCGCCGTCCATCGCCGCCGGTACCGCCCGAAGCGGATCCTCCTCCATGCGTTCCTCATCACGATCGCGGCGATCTGGCTGTTCCCGCTCCTGTGGGCGGTCTACCAGTCGTTCCGGCCGTACGGCGAGACCTCGGCCAACCCGGTCGCCCTGCCCGAGACCCTGACGCTCGCGAACTATGTCGCCGCCTGGACCCGGGCGGAGCTGCCGAAGTACTGGCTGAACACCGCCCTCGTCGTGGTCCCGGCGGTCACGATCACTCTCGGCCTCGCCTCGATGATCGCGTTCGCCGTGTCCCGGTTCAGCTGGCGGTTCAACCTCGGCCTGCTGATGCTGTTCACGGCCGGCAACCTCCTCCCGCCCCAGGTGATCATCACGCCGCTGTTCCGGATGTACCTGCTGATCCCGGACCCGATCGGGCTGAATGCGAACGGCCGGCTCTTGTACGACCAGTACCTCGGAATCATCGCCATCCACGTCGCCTTCCAGCTCGGCTTCTGCACGTTCGTCCTGTCGAACTACATGAAGACGCTGCCGAAGGAGCTGACCGAGGCGGCGCTCGTCGACGGGGCATCTGTCCTGCGGACGTTCTGGCAGGTCATCCTGCCGCTGTGCAGGCCGCCCCTGGCTGCCCTGGCGACGCTCGAGTTCACGTGGGTCTACAACGACTTCTTCTGGGCACTCCTGCTCATGCCAACGGGCGCGAAGCAACCGATCACGTCCGCCCTGAACAACCTCAAGGGCCAGTTCTTCACAGACACGAACCTCCTCGCCGCGGGCGCGGTGATGGTCGCGATACCGACGCTCGTCGTGTACTTCGCCCTGCAGCGCCACTTCATCAAGGGCTTGACGCTCGGCTCGACGAAGGGCTAGGCGGCCACGGGATGCGGATCGTCGTCACCGGCGGCAGCGGCAAGGCCGGCCGCTGGACCGTTCGAGACCTCCGGGAGCATGGGCACGATGTGCTCAACGTCGACCTCGTTCCCGACGGAAGTGCCCAGGACAAGTTCATCATGGCCGACCTCACCGACGCCGGCCAGGTGCACGACGTCCTCGCCGGGGCCGACGCGCTCGTCCACCTCGCGGCGATCCCCGCTCCCGGCCTGAAGGCGACCGGCGAGACGTTCCGGATCAACGGGCTCTCCACGTACAACGTGTTCGCGGCGGCCGAGGCACACGGTGTCGGGCGGGTCGTGTGGGCGTCGAGCGAGACGGTCCTCGGGCTGCCCTTCGACACCCCGCCCGCGTTCGCACCTATCGACGAGACGCACCCGCCGCGGCCCGAGTCGTCGTACTCGCTGTCGAAGCTCGTCGGCGAGACCATGGCCGAGCAGTTCGCCCGCCGAACCGGCATCCCCTTCGTTGGTCTCAGGATCTCGAACATCATGGAGCCCCACGACTACGCAAAGTTCCCGTCGTGGCAGGCGGACGCGACCGTGCGCAAGTGGAACCTGTGGGGGTACGTCGACGCGCGCGACGTCGCGGCCGCGATCCGCGGAGCACTCGAAACCGACATCACGGGCGCGGAAGTGTGCATCGTCGCGGCGGCCGACACGGTCATGGTCCGCGACAGCGCGGACCTCATGGCCGAGGTCTTCCCGGACGTTCCGCTCCGGCGAGAAGTTCGCGGCCGGGAGACGCTACTCGCGATCGACCGGGCGCGCGAGGTGCTCGGGTACCGGCCAGAGCACAAATGGCAGGACGAGCTCGCGGCCGCCGCGACTCCGACAGGCTGAGGCGGACCCGTGCTCAAACCGTGGCTGGCGCCGGAGCTCGTCGCCCTCCAGCGCCTGCCGATGCACAGCGTCCCGCACCCGGACCGGCTCGCGCTGGATGGCACCTGGAAGTTCCAGCTTCTCCCCCGGCCAGAGTCGGAGCCGGGCGAGACGTGGAACGAGGCCACCGTCCCCGGCATGTGGACGATGCAGAGCTTCGACGACGCGCCGCATTACACGAACGTGCAGATGCCGTTCGAGAGCCGTCCACCGCAGCTCCCCGAGCACAACCCAACCGGCGTCTACGAGCGGACGTTCGAGCTGCCAGCGACCTGGGCCGGCCGGCGGGTCGTGCTCCACGTCGGCGCGGCCGAGAGCGTCCTCATCGTCTCCGTCAACGGCGAGGACGTGGGGGTGAGCAAGGACTCCCATCTCGCCGCCGAGTTCGACGTCACCCCACTCGTCCGGCGCGGCACGAACACGGTGCGCCTGAAGGTCGTGAAATGGTCAGACGCGACGTTCGTCGAGGACCAGGACCAGTGGTGGCACGGCGGGATCAGCCGGTCCGTATTCCTCTACGCCACCGGCGCGGTTCATCTCGCCGACATCCGGGCGATCCCCGGCCTGGCCGACGACCTGACGACCGGCACCCTCGACTTGTCGATCGAGGTCGACTTTCCCGGCCTCGCGCCGGAGCCGGGCTGGACCGTCGAGGCGCGGCTCGAGGGGCTCGACGAGACGCTCCGCGACATGGTCGGGCCGGCCAGCAAGCTCGAATGGCTGCGCTATGGACCGGAAAAGGAGCTGATGGATCGGCGCACGTTCGGCGGCCCGCTGTCGGACGAGGAGCGCGACGTCACGTATCCGGCGCTCTACCGGCGCCTCGTTCCAGACGGCGACGGGATCGTTCGCTGGCGGCTCGAGGTGCCCGGCGTCGTGCCGTGGTCCGCGGAGCAGCCGCGCTTGTACGACCTGACGGTGGTGCTCCGCTCCCCAAAGGGCGAGGCCGCCGAAGAGGTCGCCCTGCGGACCGGCTTCCGGCGGGTCGAGATTCGCGGGCGCGACATGCTCGTGAACGGCGCCCGGGTCTTCATCCGTGGGGTGAACCGCCACGACTTCGACCAGGAGACCGGACGGGTCGTGTCGGTCGAGTCGATGCGGGCCGACCTCGTGCAGATGAAGCAGTTCGGCTTCAACGCCGTTCGCACATCGCACTACCCGAACGACCCCGCCTTCCTCGACCTGACCGACGAGCTGGGGCTCTACGTCATCGACGAGGCGGACATCGAGTCCCATGCGTTCCAGAGCACGCTGTGCGACGACTCGCGTTACCTCGCGCAATGGGTGAGCCGCGTGTCGCGGATGGCGGAGCGCGACAAGAACCACCCTTCGATCATCGCCTGGTCGCTCGGGAACGAATCCGGCCATGGGGCGAACCACGACGCGGCGGCTGCGTGGCTCCGCCGCTACGATCCCTCGCGGCCACTCCACTACGAGGGCGCGATCCGGTTCGACTGGGGGAGCGACCAGGGGATCAGCGACCTCACGTGTCCGATGTACCCGGAGATCGCCTCGATCGTCGCCCACGCGACGTCCGCCGGGCAACGTCACCCGCTGATCATGTGCGAGTTCTCCCACGCGATGGGCAACAGCAACGGAACGCTCGCGGAGTACTGGGACGCGATCGAGTCGACGCCCGGACTCCAGGGCGGCTTCATCTGGGAGTGGTGGGATCACGGCCTCGTCCAGACCCTGCCCGACGGGCGGCGCCGCTGGGCCTACGGCGGGGATTTCGGCGACGCCCCGAACGATGGCAACTTCTGCATCGATGGGCTGGTCTGGCCCGATCGCAAGCCGAAGCCCGCGCTCTGGGAGCACAAGCAGCTGGCGTCGCCGGTCCGGGCGAAGGTGGATCGGCCGAACCTTCTCCGTGGCCGCATCGAGCTCGAGAACCGGCAGCACTTCCGCGACCTGGGCTGGCTCCGCGCGAGGTACGAGGTCTCGGTCGACGGGGAGATCGTCGGTGGCGGTAAGCTGCCGCTCCCCTCGATCGCGCCTGGAGGGCGGGCCACCGTCGAGTTGCCAGAGGGCGCGGGGCGGGCGCCCGCCGACCGGCGGGACGGCGTCGAGGCGTGGCTGACGATCAGCTTTGTCACCGCGAACGCCGAGGCGTGGGCGCCCGCCGGGTTCGAGGTTGGCTGGAGCCAGTTCCGGCTCGACGACGCCGCCGACCCGGTGCCAGCTGCCTCGGCCGGCGCGCCGGTGTCGATCGACGCGGATGGCCTGCTCGTGCACCCGTTGCTCTCCGCACCGCCGATGCTTTCGCTGTGGCGGGCGCCGACCGATAACGACCGGATCGGCCTCGCGGCCGGGCTGTGGCAGGCGGTGGGGACGGAGACGCTCGAGCGCCGCCTGACGTCGATCGAGCCCAACGGCCACGCGACCGTCGTGCGCTCGGAGTACGAGACGAAGGCCGGGCTGAGGGTCCGTCACGAGCAGACGCTGCGTCGGGACGCGGGCGGCGGCGTCACCGTCATCGAGGTCGCCGAGATCCCGCCGGAGCTGACGGATCTCGCGCGGGTCGGGACGGTCTTCGAAACGGTCCCCGGGCTCGAGGAGGTTGAGTGGTTCGGGCTCGGGCCGCATGAGAGCTACCCCGATCGAAAGCGCGGCGCGCGGGTGGGGCGCTGGCGCTCGACCGTGTCGGACCTGTACGTGCCCTACGTCCGGCCGCAGGAGAACGGCGGCCGCGCCGGCGTGCGCTGGCTCGAGCTGCGCGGAGAGGCCGGTGGTGGGCTGCGCGTCGCGCTCGGCGAGCCGGGACAGGTATCCGCCACCCACTTCCGGGCGGCGGACCTCGCGGCTGCGTCCCACGACATCGACCTCGCGCCGCGGGCGGCCACGATCGTCCACGTCGACGCCGCCCACCGCGGGCTCGGCACCGCGAGCTGCGGCCCGGACACGCTGCCCCAGTACCTCGTGGGACCCGGCACGTATCGCTGGTCCTGGACTCTCCACGAGTTGAGCTGAGCGGCCGCCCCGTGATGATCGAGTGGGACGAGGCAGCCCGTCAGTTCCACCTCCGCAACGACCGCGTCAGCTACCTGGTCCGCGTCCACGACAACGGGGCGCCGGGCGGGCTCTACTTCGGGCCGGCGCTCGCCGCGGGGCAGTCGTACCGACATCTGCCGCCCCGCGACTTCCGGGGCTTCTCGAACCGCGTCGGCGAGCCGATCCCGCTGGAGATGCCGACGCCCGGGTCGGGCGATTTCCGGATGCCCGCCCTCGTCGTCGAGCAGGCGGACGGCTCGAGCGTGCTGGAGCTCGAGTACCGGGAGCACACGATCGTGGGCGGCAAGCCGGCGATCCCAGGGCTACCCGCGACCTACGCCGAGTCCGACGGTGAGGCGCAGACGCTGGAGCTGCTCCTCGCCGACGAGCGGAGCGGCCTCGAAGTACGGCTGGCCTACACGATCTTCCGCGACCTCCCCGCGATCGCGCGGAGCGTGCGGATCCAGAACGGCGGGCGGGCCGCAGTCAGGCTGACGACCGCGATGAGCGCGTCGCTCGACCTGCCGGACGCGGACTGGGACCTCCTCCAGCTGAGCGGAGCCTGGGCGCGCGAATGCCAGGTCCGCACGCGGCGGCTGGTCGCCGGGAGGCAGTCGGTCGGCAGCGTCCGGGGCGCGTCGAGCCATCACCACAACCCGTTCGTCGTCCTTCGCCGCCCGGCGACGACGGAGGAACACGGCGAGGCGATCGGCGTCAGCCTCGTCTACTCTGGCAACTTCCTCGCCGAGGTCGAGGTCGATCCATTCGGGACGTCGCGGCTCCGGATCGGGATCAACCCCGAGGGGTTCGCCTGGACGCTCGAGCCGGGCAACGAGTTCGCGACACCCGAGGCGGTCCTCGTCCACTCCGACCGCGGGCTCGGCGACCTGAGCGACGCGTACCACCAGCTCTACCGCGACCGCCTGGCCCGCGGCACGTGGCGCGACCGGCCGCGGCCGGTCCTCATCAACAACTGGGAGGGCACGTACTTCGACTTCACGGAGGACCGACTCGTCGCGATCGCGGAGGTCGCGCGCGATCTCGGGATCGAGCTGTTCGTCCTCGACGACGGCTGGTTCGGCGCCCGTGACGACGACACGACGTCGCTCGGCGACTGGTTCGTGGACCGCCGAAAGCTGCCGAACGGGATCGACGGCGTGGCCCGACGGATCGCGGCGCTCGGCCTCCAGTTCGGCCTCTGGATCGAGCCGGAGATGGTCAGTGCGAAGAGCCGCCTGTTCGAGGCGCATCCGGACTGGGCCATCGGCCTCCCGGACCGACCGCGGACCGAGAGCCGCCAGCAGCTCGTCCTCGACATGTCCCGCCCCGAGGTCGTCGACCATCTCTTCGACGTCCTGTCCGCCGTGCTCGGCAGCGCCCCGATTTCCTACGTCAAGTGGGACATGAACCGCAACATCACCGAGCCGTGGAGCGCCGCACTCCCGGCCGACCGCCAGGGCGAGCTCTTCCACCGCTACATCCTCGGCGTGTACGAGCTCTACGGGCGCCTGACTGAGGCGTTCCCCGACATCCTCTTCGAGTCGTGTGCCGGTGGCGGCGGTCGGTTCGACCCCGGCATGCTCGCCTTCGCGCCCCAGGCCTGGACGAGCGACAACACCGACGCGGTCGAGCGCCTGTCGATCCAGTGGGGCACCTCGCTGGCGTATCCGCTGAGCTCGATGTCCGCGCACGTGTCGGCCGTCCCGAACCATCAGGTCGGGCGGATCACGCCGCTCGCTTCGCGGGCCGCCGTCGCGTTCTTCGGCGTCTTCGGCTACGAGCTCGACGCGACGCTGCTTTCGACGGAGGAGCGAAACGAAGTCGCCGATCAGGTGGCGTTCTACAAGCGCCACCGCGACGTGCTCCAGCGCGGTCGGTTCGTCCGCCTTCGGGGCCCGTTCGACGGCGATGGCAACGAAACCGCCTGGATGGCGGTGTCGCCCGACAAGCGGCGAGCGGTGGTTGGCTGGTACCAGGTGCTCAACCGGCCGGCTCCCGGGCCGGGCCGCCTCCGGCTCCGCGGACTCGACCCTTCGCTTCGCTACCGTGTCTCGGCGTGGCCAGAGCGCGACGACGGGCTGGCACGGGCGAACGTTGGCGAGCGGGGCGGCGACGAGCTCATGGCCGCCGGCCTGTTCCTCGGAATGGACCGCGCCGAGGCCGCGCGCCAGGGCGACTTCCAGGCACGCCTGTTCGTCCTCGCGGCGGGCGGGGCCGAGAGCTAGGCGCCGGCTCCGTCGAGGCGGACCGGTCGACCGAAGGCGTGGGACTCGTAGATCGCCGTGACGAGCTCGACCGTCGCGCGCCCCTCAGCGCCGTCGACCGCGGGCGGGCGATCGTCGCGGATAGCGCCTTCACCGGCGTCCGCCGACCGCCGTTTCGCGGGCGACCGGCACCGCCCGCCCGGTCGCCGCGGATTCCCGGAGGGCGGCGATCGTCCGCGCCTGGCCCAGCGCGTCGCGTCGGCCGAGGAGGGGCGGACGCCGCTCGCGGATCGCGCGTCCGACAGCTTCCAGCTCGAGCTGGTACGGGTCGGCGTCGTCGAGCGGTGACTCGACGCCGTCCCGGACGATCGTCGCGGGATTGCTCTGCCACGGATCGGTCAGCCGGACGGAACCCGCCCTGCCGATGACTTCGAGCCCACGGTGGTCGGCGGTGAAGCCGGAGGTGAACTCGGCGTCGATGCCGCCGGGGAACCGCAGGATCCCGGTGAAGCGGACATCGACGCCAGTGGGACCGGTCTGGGCCACCCCGAACGCGAGCTCCGGCTCCGCCCCCGCGGCGAGCCGTGCGCCGCTGATGCAATAACAGCCGACGTCCATGAGCGAGCCGCCGTCGAGCTCCGCGCTCAGCCGGATGTTGTCCAGGTCCTCGAGCACGAAGCTGAACGTCGCCCGGATAACCTGGATCTCGCCGAGCTCCGGCAGCACGGCTCGGAGGAGCGCGACCTGGGGATGGTGGCGCCACATGAACGCCTCGGACAGGACGAGGCCCGCTGCGTCGGCCGCGTCGAATGCAGCATCGACCTCCGCCGGATCACTGGAGTACGGCTTCTCGCACAGGACGTGCTTGCCGGCGGCGAGGGCGCGCATCGTCCACTGGTGATGAGGGCCGTTCGGGACCGAGATGTAGACGGCCTCGACGCGCGGGTCCGCGAGAAGCGCCTCGTACGATCCGTGCGCCGTCGGGATCCCATGGCGAGCCGCGTACGCCGTCGCCGCTTCGAGCGTGCGGCTGCCGGCCGCGACGACGTCGACCGCCGGCGAGCGCCGCGCTCCCTCGAGGAGCCGCACGCTGATCCCGCCCGTGCCGAGGATGCCCCACCGGACGGGCTCGGCCACGGTCACCGCCCCGCCGCGACCGAAGACGGCTCCAGTCCGTGCTCCGCGGCGACGAGCCGTCCCTCGCGCGCGAGCTGCCGGTAGATCTCGATGCTCGCCCGGACCCCCTCGGCGAACGGCGTCACGGGTAACGGTCCAAGGGCCTCGATCCCGGCGTGATCGATCTGCGCCGGAAACGGCAGGCTGACCGGCTCGTAGCGGATGAGGTCGCGTGCCTCCGGCACCTCGGCCGCGATCGCCTCGACGAGCTGAGCGCCGTCCGCGGACGAGCCCTCGAGGTTGAACACGTTGGCGTCGGCAAGGCCGCTCCGGCTCGCGGCGATGAGCGTCCGCGCCACGTCCTCGGCGTACTGGAAGAGCGTCGCGCCGCCGAACGGCACCGTGTACGGCATTCCGAGCACCGCGGCGACGATCGCCTTCGTCGGCCCGCTCGTCATCCCCTGGTCACGTCCCACGCCGTAGACGGTCAGCGGGCGGAGTCCGACGCTCGGGATTCGGTCGTCCAGCCAGTACACCCGTGCGTTGCCCTCGTTTGCGAGCTTGTACACCCCGTAGTGGTTGAGAGGATGGGCCGCGGCCTTGGCGCTCAATGTGCCCGTCTCCTGGTCGACGTCGCCGGGTCCGAACATGCCGATCGAGCTCGTGTAGACGACGGGCGCCATCGGGCGGACCTGCCGCTTCACCGCCTCGAACACGTTGACTGTGCCGAGCACATTGACCCTGGCGCCGAGGGGCGGATCCGCCTTGCAGAACGGGACCTGGAGTGCGGCAAGGTGGATGACGTTGGTGATCTCGTTCGTCGCCAGCGCGTCGTCCAGCGAGGCCAGCTCCGTGATGTCGCCGGTCACGAGCTCCACGCGCGCAAGCTCGTCCTCGCTCATGATCGATCGAAGCCGGCGCACGTCGCGGCCCAGGTCGAACGCGACGACCGGGGCACCCTGGCGGACGAGCGTCCGAATCGTCCACGCACCGATGCAGCCGAGCGCGCCCGTGACGAGGAACCGCTCGCCGCCTCCCACCATGGCGCTCCTTTGCTGGTCAGCCTGCGGACTGGACGGACGCTGAACGATACGCTAGGAACGAGCGGATTGCGGAGGCAGGAAACCCATGGCGTTCGAGCCGGCCGAGCTTGTTGCGATCGGCGAGACGCGCGTGCGGTTGACCCGGCTGGGCCTCGGCTCAGCTCCTCTCGGCGGGCTGTTCACAGCGGTCGCGGACGCCGACGCGGAGCGCGTCGTCCGCCACGCCTGGGACATCGGCATCCGCTACTTCGACGTCGCTCCACTGTACGGCTACGGCGCGGGCGAGCGGCGCCTGGGTGCGGGCCTGGCGGGCCGGCCGCGGGACGAGTTCGTGGTCTCCACGAAGGTGGGCCGGCTCGTCCTCCAGGTGGGCGACATCCCGGCAGGCGCGGACGTCGACCGGCAGGCGCTCGATGGCCGGCCGGACGCATGGTACGCGGACGTCGCCGACCGGCGGATCGTCTTCGACTACAGCTACGACGGCGTCATGCGATCGGTCGAGGAGAGCCTTGCCCGGCTCGGTCTCGACCGGATCGACATCCTCCTCATCCACGACCCGGACGACCACTGGGAGGCGGCGCTCGACGGCGCCTGCCCAGCCCTCGTCCGGCTCCGCGAGGAGGGCACGGTCCGGGCGATCGGGGTGGGAATGAACCAAACGCCGATGCTCGCCCGCTTCGCTCGCGAGCAGGATCTCGACCTCTTCCTCGTCGCCGGGCGCTACACGCTGCTCGACCAGGACGCGCTCGCGGAACTCCTCCCGCTGTGCGTCGAGCGGGACATCGCCGTGGTGGTGGGCGGGGTCATGAACAGCGGGGTGCTGGCCGACCCGCGGCCGGGCAGCGCGTTCGATTACCGGCCCGCGCCCGCCGCCATCGTGGAGCGCGCCCGGCGGCTCGCCGCCGTCTGCGAGCGACACGGCGTCCCGCTCAAGGCCGCGGCAGTCCAGTTCCCGCTCGCCCACCCGGCGGTCGTCTCCGTCGTCGCGGGGGTGCGGCGGATCGACCATCTCGACGAGTACCCCGTGCTGATGCGCCAGCCGATCCCGGACGACCTCTGGGCGGAGCTGCGCCACGATGGACTGCTCGAGCCGGAGGCGCCGGTCCCCGCGTCGTCGCCATCGAGATGACGGACCGCTCGCGCGTCGACGCCCATCACCACTTCTGGGATCCGGCCCGCGCCAGCTACCCGTGGATGACGCCGGAGCTCGCACCGGTCGCCCGGGCATATGGCCCGGCTGACCTCGCGCCACTCCTCGAAGGCGCGGGCATCGGCCGGACGATCGTCGTGCAGGCTCGCGCGAGTGTCGACGAGACCCGCGAGCTGCTCGCGGTCGCGGCCGGCTCCCGGTTCGTCGCGGGGGTCGTCGGCTGGGTGGACCTGACCGATCCTGCCGTCGGCGACGTTCTCGGCGCCCTCGGGGCGAGCGCCGGCGGAGATCGACTGGTTGGTGTCCGCCACCAGGTCCACGACGAGCCCGACCCGGCGTGGCTGCTCCGGGAGGACGTCCGTCGCGGCCTACGGGCCGTCGCCGGCGCGGGCCTCGCATTCGACCTGCTCGTCCGGCCGCGCGAGCTACCGGCGGCGCTCGAGACCGTGCGGGCCTTGCCGGACCTGCGATTCGTCATCGACCACCTGGCCAAGCCGCCGATCCGTGGGGGAACGCTCGAGCCGTGGGCCACGCTAATGCGGTCGTTCGGACCGCTCGACAATGCCTGGTGCAAGGTGTCCGGGCTCGTGACGGAGGCGGACTGGGAGGCCTGGCGGATCGACGACCTCGCCCCGTACGTCCGTCACGCGATCGACGTGTTCACGCCGGCCCGCCTGATGTTCGGGTCGGACTGGCCGGTCTGTCTCCTTGCCGCGCCGTATGGCCGCGTCGTCGAGTCGGCCCGGGCGTTGACCGCCGGTTTCACGGGCGCGGAGCGGGACCTCTTCTTTGGCGGAACCGCAAGCCGGGTCTACCGGCTCGACGCGGCAGGGTGATGGGTATCATCACCGCCTAGCAGACGGCGACGGACGCCGGTTCCGTGGAGGAGTTCGACGGGTGGCTGCCCTCCTGGTCGAGATGGACGGTATCGCCAAGCGCTTCCCCGGCGTCAACGCGCTCGAGGACGCGCGTTTCGACCTGCGGCCCGGCGAGGTCCATGCACTCGTCGGCGAGAACGGCGCGGGCAAGTCGACGCTGATGAAGATCCTGGCGGGCATCTACCAGCCGGATGCCGGCCGCATCCTGTTCAACGGCGAGGTCGTCGAGATCCCCAGCCCACGTGCCGCTCAACAGCTCGGGGTGAGCATCATCCACCAGGAGCTGAACCTGATGCCGCACCTGACGGTGGCCCAGAACATCTTCATCGGACGCGAGCCACGGGCGCGGCTTCCGTTCGTCGTCGACGACCGCGCGCTCAATGCCCGGGCCCGGGGCCTGTTCGAGTCGCTCCACCTCCGGATGGACCCCCGGCGCCGGGTCGGCGACCTGGCGGTGGCCGAACAGCAGATGGTCGAGATCGCCAAGGCGCTGTCGTTCAACGCGGCGGTCCTGATCATGGACGAGCCGACCGCGGCGCTCACCGAGGTCGAGATCGGCGAGCTCTTCCGGATCATCCGTCAGCTCCGTGAGAACGGCGTGGGCATCGTCCACATCTCGCACCGGCTGGAGGAGCTGAAGCAGATCTCCGACCGGGTCACGGTGATGCGCGACGGCCGCTACGTGGCGACTGTTCCGACCGCCGACGCCCGGCTCGAACAGATCATCAGCATGATGGTGGGCCGGACGATCTTCGAGGAGGCGACGGAGATCCCTGACAACGCCCAGGCCGAGGTCGTCCTCGAGGTCCGCAACCTCAACCGCGGACGGATGGTCCGCGACGTCAGCTTCGAGCTGCGGCGGGGGGAGATCCTGGGCTTTGCCGGCCTCGTCGGGGCCGGCCGAACCGAGGTCGCCCGAGCCGTGTTCGGGGCCGACCGCGCGGACTCTGGCGACATCCGCGTGCACGGAAAGCCGGTCCGGATCGCCAGCCCGGCGGACGCCGTGCGGCATGGGATCGGCTACCTGTCGGAGGACCGCAAGCGGTTCGGTCTTGCGATCGGGATGGACGTCGAAATGAACATCGTGCTCGCCTCGCTCCAGCGGTTCGTCGGCTGGCTCGGCCGGATCAACAGCCGCCTGACCCGATCCGCGGCCCAGCTCCAGGTGACGAACCTCGGGATCAAGACCCCGAATGTCCGCCAGACCGTCCGCAACCTCTCGGGCGGGACGCAGCAGAAAGTCGTCGTCGGCAAGTGGCTGACGGCCGATACCGACATCCTCATCTTCGACGAGCCAACCCGCGGCATCGACGTCGGCGCCAAGAGCGAGATCTACCGGCTGCTCAACGAGCTCGCCCGCGAGGGCAAGGCGATCATCATGATCTCGTCGGAGCTCCCGGAGATCCTCCGGATGAGCCACAGGATCGTGGTCATGTGCGAGGGCCGGATCACCGGCGTTCTCGCCGCCGGCGACGCCACCCAGGAGGAGATCATGGCGTACGCGACGCAGAGACCGGCGGCCGCCTGATGCCGGTCACGCTCGCCCGGCCGCGCGCCTTCGTCCGGGCGCGTGCGGTCCAGCGCTTGCTGGCCTTCGGCGCCCTGATCGTCATGATCGTCGTGTTCTCGATCGCCTCGCCGAACTTCCTACAGTTCAACAACATCGTGGGCATCCTGCTCGCAACCGCCGTCAATGGCGTGCTCGCGCTGGGCGTGACGTTCGTCATCATCAGCGGCGGCATCGACCTCTCGATCGGCACGGTCATGACGCTCTCGGCGGTGATGACCGGCGTCCTGATCACAAACATGGACCTGCCGATCGTTGTGGGGATCCTGGGCGGGATCGCGACCGGCGGACTGGCCGGCCTGGTCAACGGGATACTCATCGCCCGCTTCAAGATCCCTCCGTTCATCGCCACACTCGGCATGCTGAACGTCGCCAAGGGCCTGGCGCTTGTCATCTCCGGCCTCACGCCCATCTACTTCAACGAGACGCCAGCGGTCAACCAGGCCGCGATGGGTTCGCTGATCGGGTCGTTGATCCCGGGCCTGGCCATCCCGAACATCGTGCTCGTCCTGTTCGGGGCGGCGGTCGTCGCGAGCCTCGTGCTGTCGAAGACGATCCTCGGTCGCTACACGTTCGCCCTCGGCAGCAACGAGGAGGCGTCGCGGCTGTCGGGGGTCAGCGTCGACCGCTGGAAGATCGCGGTCTACACGGTCTGCGGGCTGTTCGCCGGGCTGGCCGGCGTGCTGATCGCGGCCCGCCTCAACTCGGCCCAGCCGTCCCTCGGTCTCGGCTACGAGCTGGACGCGATCGCGGCGGCCGTCATCGGCGGCACCTCGCTGAGCGGCGGCGAGGGCTCGATCCTGGGAACCGTCATCGGGGCATTTATCATCAGCACCCTGACCAACGGCCTGCGTATCATGTCCGTCCCGCAGGAGTGGCAGATCGTTGTCACCGGCGGCATCGTCATCCTGGCCGTCTACCTCGACGTCATCCGCCGGCGCCAGCGGGCGTAGGGGGCGGGTCACCCGAGTCATGGAGGAGAGGAAATGAGAACCACGTCCACGATCCTCGCCGTCTTCGCGTCGCTTGCGATCGCGGTGGCCGCCTGCAGCAGCGCCGGATCATCGGCCAATCCCAGCGGCACCACGAGTGGCACAAAGCCGTACATCCCGGTGATCTCGAAGGGCTTCCAGCACCAGTTCTGGCAGGCCGTCAAGTTGGGCTCCGAGAAGGCGGCCACCGAACTCGGTGCCGACATCACCTTCGAAGGACCGGAGAACGAGTCGCAGGTCGACAAGCAGATCGAGATGCTTCAGGCGGCCCTCGACAAGAAGCCTGCCGCGATCTGCTTCGCCGCTCTCGACAGCCAGGCAGCGATCCCGCTGCTCCAGAAGGCGAAGGACGCGAACATCCCGGTCATCGGCTTCGACTCCGGGGTCGACAGCGACATTCCGGTCACGACAGCGGCCACCGACAACATTGCCGCCGCCGCCGAGGCGGCCAAGAAGATGGCCGGCCTGATCGGCGACGCCGGCGAGGTCGCCGTCATCGCCCACGATCAGACGAGCCGGACCGGCATCGATCGGGTCAAGGGCTTCACCGACGAGATCACCAACAATCACCCCAACATCACGATCGTCGACACGCAGTACGGCGGCGGCGATCAGCTCAAGTCCACAGACCTGGCGAAGGCGATCATCCAGGCCCGTCCGAACCTCAAGGGTTTCTTCGGGGCCAACGAGGGCTCGGCAATCGGCGTGCTCAACGGCGTCAAGGAGTCCGGGGCAGAGGGCAGGATCACCGTGATCGGCTACGACTCCGGAAAGCAACAGATCGACGCGATCAAGGCCGGGACCGAGGCCGGAGCGATCACCCAGGACCCGATCGGGATTGGCTACAAGTGCGTCGAATCGGCCCTCAAGGCCATCAAGGGCGAGACGCTGCCCAAGACGATCGACACCGGTTTCTACTACTACGACAAGACCAACATCGACGACCCCGCGATCAAGGCGGTGCTCTACGAGTAGCTCCCGCTGAGTCAAAGGCCGGGGGCCATCCCATTCGGGAGGACCCCCGGCCATTCCCGCGCCAGACTGATGTCCACCATCACCCGTCTCGACGTCCTTGACGTCCGTTTCCCGACGTCGCGCAGCCTCGACGGCTCCGACGCGATGAACCCCGATCCGGACTATTCGGCGGCGTACGTCGTCCTCCGGACCGACGCCGCCGACCGCCTCGAGGGCCACGGCCTGACGTTCACGATCGGGCGCGGGACGGAGGTCGTGGTGGCAGCCGTCCGGGCGCTCGAGCCGCTCGTCGTCGGCCGGTCGATCGACGACATGACCCGCGACATGGGTGGCTTTTGGCGCGACCTGGTCGGCGACAGCCAGCTCCGCTGGATCGGGCCCGAGAAGGGCGCGATCCATCTCGCGACGGCGGCCGTCGTGAACGCGACCTGGGACCTCCTCGCGAAGCGTGCCGGAAAACCGCTCTGGAAAGTCCTCGTCGACATGCCGCCCGGCGACCTCGTGAACCTCGTCGACTTCCGCTACCTGACCGACGCGTTGACGCCGGACGAGGCGCTCGCGATCGTCGAGCGGGCCGCGCCGGGCCGCGCCGATCGCGAGGCGGAGCTGCGGCGCGACGGCTACCCCGCGTACACGACGTCGGTCGGCTGGCTGGGCTACGACGACGACAAGATCCGACGGCTCTGCCGCGCGGCATTGGGCGACGGCTGGACGCGGTTCAAGCTCAAGGTGGGCGCCGACCTCGAGGACGACATCCGCCGGATGCGGATCGTGCGCGAGGAGATCGGGCCGGACCGCATGCTCGCCGTGGATGCCAACCAGCGCTGGGACGTCCCGGTAGCGATCGAGTGGATGGCCGCCCTGGCATCTTTCGACCCGTACTGGATCGAGGAGCCGACGAGCCCGGACGACATCCTCGGCCACGCCGCGATCGCTCGCGCCGTCGCCCCGATCCGGGTCGCGACCGGCGAGCATGTTCACAACCGGGTGATGTTCAAGCAGCTCTTCCAGGCGCGGGCGATCGAGGTCTGCCAGGTCGACGCTGCCCGCCTGGGCGGCGTCAACGAGGTCGTGGCGGTTCTCCTGCTCGCCGCGAAGTTCGGGGTTCCGGTCTGCCCCCACGCCGGCGGGGTCGGCCTGTGCGAGCTCGTCCAGCACCTGTCGATCGTCGACTACGTCGCGATCAGCGGCGGTCTCGAGGGCCGGGTGATCGAGTACGTCGACCATCTCCACGAGCACTTCGTGAACCCAGTGGTCATCCGTAACGGCCGGTACGTCGTGCCCCGCTCACCCGGCTACGGCGCCGAGATGCGGCCGGAGTCGCTCGCCCGGTACGCGTTCCCGGGTGGCGCGGAGTGGGCGGTGGTCGGCGCGGGCCGGGCGCGATGAGGCGGTTCGGCCAGGTAATCCGAGTCCGGCCGGAGCGGATCGCCGACTACGAGCGCCTCCACGCCGAGACATGGCCGGGGGTCCTGGCCGCGATCCAGGCCGCGAACATCCGGAATTACTCGATCTTCCGCCACGGCGAGCTCCTGTTCGCGTGCTTCGAGTACGTTGGCGACGACTTCGAGGCGGACATGGCCACGGTGGCCGCGGACCCGGTGACCCAGGAGTGGTGGAAGCTGACCGACGCGATGCAGGAGCCGTTCCCGGATCGCGCGGCGGGGTCGTGGTGGCTGACGATCCCCGAGGTCTTCCACACCGACTAATCCGGCAACAACGACCGCTACACTCGGAGGGCGAGGGAGGACTCCGATGGACCAGTCGACACGCAATGTCTCCGCCACGACCACGATCGTCGCCGACGAGGCAATCGCCAAGGTCCTGGAGTCGGCGGCCAGGCTCGGCGTCGAGCTGAACGAGAACGAGGCCAGCGAGTGGGTCGCCGCGATGGCGACCGAGGCGTCCGGTGGCGACCTCGTCGTCGACCTCGAAAGCGGCGTGTACGGCCACCGCGTCACGATGCTCGACTTCCAGCCCCAGGATCTCGCGCGGTTCCGGGAGATGGCGAAGATCGTGGGCTTCGAGGACCGTCCGCCACAGGTCCTCACGGCCCTCTCGATCTCGGGATCGGCCGCCCAGAGCAAGATCAACTCATTCCCTGCCGACTGCGACTTCCTCGAGCGGGTGCACATCACGGCGGAGACCCGCGACGAGGCGTGCGCCATCCTCGCCGACCTGATTCGCGAAAAGGCCCTCACGACCGCCAGCGGACCCGGCTACCGACTGTGGGAGGTGAAGTTCGGGAGCTACCCGGTCGACGCGCTCAAGGGCGGCGAGCCGGTGAAGCAGGGATCGGCGATGTCGTGGACGCGCGACGAGGTCGTGGCCGGCAAGCTAGAGGTCACGATCCAGGGAGAGCCCTGCACGTACACCTGGCAGGACGCGGCGCGGGATCCTGGCTGGTGCAAGCTCGACTGGGTCATCGCCGACCGCACCCGCGGCAAGCTGGCCAACGCGAGCAATGTCCTCGATCCGACCTGGGAAGCCCCCGACGGCTCGATCACGCCGCTCGACGGCTTCCTCGACCCGTACTTCCAGGAGGTCTATCTCGAGGCCGAGTCGATCCCCCTCTTCGCCCGGCTCGTCAAGGAGCTGTCGGCCGACTCCGTGGACGACTACGTCGACACGCTCGAGCACGAGGTCTGGAAATACACCGTCGAGACGCCGAACTACGGCAAGGCCGCGCGCCGGATGTACAACGTCTTCCGGATGAACGGCCACTACGCCGAGGCGGCCTACATCCGGGAGCTGTTCGACGAGCCGGTCACGGCGCTCTACCAGGTCGCCGCCCTCATCCGCACCCTCGACGAGGCGGCCGGCTCCGGCACCAACTTCGACGCCGAGACGATGACGGCCCAGGTCGACAAGCTGATCATGTCGGCCATCCAGGCGCTCGACGGGCCGCGAGAAGCGGAGATGGTCGGGCACCTGCTCAGGCTCCGCGACTCCCTCCGCGCCCACGAGTCCCGGCAGGAGCGCTCGGCGCCGATGAGCGGCGTGCAGACCTCGGCGCTCGCGGCCGTCAACGACTACTTCGAGCGGATGCTTCGCGCCGTGCCGTCGATCCAGGCCTACCTCGAGGATGTCGTGCAGCGGGCGCCCTGACGCCGAACCGGCCTCCCGTCAGGGGCCCGGCGGCTCCCCCGGATCCGCTGCGTCCCGGTCGATCCACCACTCGACGTACTCGCTGCAGAGGCCGTCCGGGGCGAGCCTCAGGACCCACAGGTTGCTGTAGTCGCGCGGCGGAGTTGTGTAGACGGTCCGGCCCTGCACGATCGCGACCTCGCCGTCGACCGCGAGGATCGTGTGCTCGAACGACCATGTGCCCGGCTCGTCCTTGCGCCCGAGCCAGCCGGCGACGATCGCCTCGCGCCCGTGCCATCCCTCGCTTTGCGGCGTGGGTCGGTAGATGGCGTCGGGGGTGAAGATGGCTTCGACGTCCGCCGGGCGGTTCGAATACCAGGCCGTGAGGTACCCAGCCACCCACGCGTCCACGGCCTTGCGGTTCGTCATCGAGCGGATGCTACCGCGCGATCAGTTCCTCTCGTCGCCCCCGCGGCCCGCGCCGCCGTCGCCGTCTGACCATGCCACGCCGGCCAGCCATGGCATCGACTCGTCGTCGGCCGGGACCGACGAGCGCCGGGCGCGCGGCCGTTCCGGCCTTTGCTCCTCGAGCCGGCGGAGCCAGCGAGGCCGATCGTCCTCGTGGCGCCAGATGGGTGCCGACGCGTCCGGGACGCGGCCCGCGTAGCGCGGCGACCGGGCACCGTTCGGCCGGTTGAGGACAACCTCGGGGTCGAGCTGCATGTCATCGGCCAACGTCACGGTCGCCCCGGAGGCTCGCGACGCCCGGCCGGGCGCCCGCTCACGGCGGCGCCCTCCGAGGATGAGCCACGCCGTGACGGCGGCGATCCCCGACACCGTGGCGCCGGCGACAGCAAGTTGGACCCTGGACGGCGGAGGCGCGACACCCGGGAGCGGGGCGCCTTGCCCGGTCGGCTCGGACGGACCGGAACTACCACTTGGAGGGCCGGCCGGAACGCCCGGCTCGCCGTCTGCGGGGGGTAGTCCACCCGCCGTACCAGGGTCAGGAAGAACCGGTGCGGCCGGGGGCTCATCCGACCGCACCGGTTTGGGATCGCCGGGCGCCTGCCCGCCCGAGCCTTGCGGGCGCGGGGTGGGCTTGACTGGCGTCGGCTTGGGCTTGGGTTTCGGCTTCGGTTTGGCCGTCGGGGCCGGCTTTGGCTTCGGCTTGGGAGTCGGGTGGGGCGGCGGCTGCGGCGTCACCCTTGGCGGTGGCGGCGGCGCCGTTGCCGGTTCCGGCAGGGGATCGGGTGGCGGCACCACCGGCTCGGCCGTGGCCGCCTCCGTGGGAGGGGTTTCAGTCGCGTCGGAGGCAGCCGCGATCGATGTGCCCAGGGCGGACAGCAGTGCGACCGCCAGCACTCCGGCGACGGTCGTGGATCGGACGGTTCCTCCCCGCATGGACCCAAGCTATGGGCGCCCTGCCTGCCGATCCATGGGGCGTTAGGTCCACGAACCCAGTGTCCGGTGCCGGGGCGCGCCGGTGCGTCCGGACACGTCCTGCCCCTCGTAGCCCGATCGTCCCAGCCGGGACGGACGAGCGGTGCGGTTCAGAAGGGTTTGGGCAGGTCGTCGGGATTCGGGCGCGGTGACCCGGTGCAACGGACGCCGTCAGGGATCAAGGCGCGCCCGCAGCACGTCCGCGCCGCCGGCCATGGTCCGGTGCGCCCAGCCCTCGCCGTCGCGCCATGTCATGGTCTCGAGGTCCGCGTCGGGCGCGGCCGCGGTCGCGTACTCGAGCCGGTAGCGCCGCGGGATGGCAGCAATCGAGGCGGCATCGCTCGCGGCGATGACGGACTCCTCGAGCCAGTCCAGGTACACCGCGTTGTTCACGTGGTCCATCGGATCGAGCTCGTGGGGCCGGACCCGGAGCCGCTGCGGCACGACCGACGCGGGCGTGGCCGGGAGCGCGACCCGGCCGAGCCTGTCCTCCGACATCGGCGCCGGGAATGTCGTTCCGAAGACCTCGGGGACGCGGGTGATCCGGCCCCGACCGTCGATGAGGAGCCAGTCGGTGTGGACCCAGGCGGCGAGCGCGTCGCCCAACCGGATCTCGGTACGACGGCGGGCCCAGACCCGCCGATGACCGACGACGGAGGTGACGGCGTCGAGCGTCGCTCCGAGCGGGACCGGCTCGAGGACCACGAGCTCCGCCGCCCGAACGAGCCATGCGAGGTCGCGCTCCGCGTACCAGGCGCGATCGAAGCCGAGCGCTTCCGAGTGCGCCCAGCCCACGTCCTGCGCATACCTCAGGAGCGCCGACGTGCGGACCAGCCCGGACGGGGTGGACTCGTCGAAGCGGACACGGTATCTCTCGCGATGGCTGTTGGCCGGCGAGGAGCCGATCATCGGACCGCCGGGGAGGGGGCGGCTTTCGAGCGACCGAGGGCGTCGAGCGTCTCGAGCGTCACGAGCCGAACGCCGGCCAGGGGAGCGGTCTGGCGTGCCAGCCGGATGCGGCACGACCGGCGAGCGTCGAACATGACGAGGGCCACGAGGAGCCTCGACCCTTCCGCCTCCGCATGCCCGCGCGCGGCCTCGAGCTGGAGCAGGACATCCGGTCCGATTCCGCGCGCGCCCCACTTGCAGTCGTAGCCCTCGGCCCGCTCCGGCAGCTCGACGGTCACGTCGTAGGGGTGGATCTCCGCCCGCACGCCGTCGAAGAGGATCCGGCGCTCGCGGTGGACGGCGCCCGCCGGGACGCGCCGGGCCAGGAGGCGGGCCGTGAGTGCCTCGACGATCGCACCGCGGAACTGGCTGCGGACCTGTTCGCCCCGACCGGCGACGTCGAGCGACAGCGCGAGGATCGCATCCGACCGGTCGCGGTCGTCGCTCGCTGCCGTGCCCGCGAAGAGACCCGGGAAGGTGACCCGCCACGCCTCGGGGTCGCCCGACTCTCCGTTCATCACCGCGCGCGCCAGCAGGCGCTGGCCGGACGAGGCGTCGGCGAGCAGGTCGGCCGCGCGCGCGACGAGCCGGTCGGCCTGGATCCCCGCGTACACGACCGCGCGCGCATCGACCGCCGCATCCTGGAAGCGCATCCGGTCAGCCTGGCTCGTCGAGCGCGAACAGGACGACCTGGGGAAACGTCGACAGCCAGTCGATCGCCCGATGAGGATCGGCGATCAGGGCCGTCTCGGCGGCGGCCCGCTCGATCGCAGCGGCGGCCGCGGGCGTCAGGACCTCGCCGCCCCGGGCGGCCGCGACCGACGCGAGCCGCTCGCCCCAGCCAGCTTCGAGGTCCGAGACGTACTGCCATTCGTCGGCCACCTGCTCGCCGAGCGAGCGGAGCGCGGCCATCGCGGAGCGTGCCCGCTCGACGGCGTCGGCGACGTTGGATGGCATGGCGACAGGGTACGTGGGGGGCGGCCGCGCCGCCCGATTCCGTCCGCGCCGGGAAGCCTCGGCGGCAGCTCAGCGAGCGGTGAGCGCTCGCTGAAGGGCCCGCCACCGAGTCTGCTCGTGCCGTGGCCGCTCGTCTCCGGCGATCACCCGCTCAATACGCCGGCGGAGGTGGAGCAACCGGCGGCGTCCACCGTCATCCCATGACGTGGAGTACACGCGCGTCGCCTCGGTACGGATGAGCGCGGCCTCACGGTGCTGTCCGACCCGTTCGAGGTCCGCGATCCCGTCCAGGATCGCCCGGTACAGCGCAGGGAGCTCCTCGGATGGCGAAGGCAGGGTCTCCACGATCCGAGGATGGTCCCGTGCGTACTCCCCCGGTATCGGGCATACGTCATGGGCTCCGCACCGAAGAAGTCACGCCGCTTCATGCGCTTTCCGCACGAAAGGCACCTGCTGCCGTTCAGTCTCCGGTGTGGCCCGACGATCGGACCCGGAAGCCCGCGAACCGGTCCGTGGCGGGCAGCCACGACTCGGAGACGGAGCGGACGACGGCGCCCCGTGGACCCTCGCGCAGGCCGGCGAGGAGCGCGTCGAGGACTGTTCTCGGGCCCTCGGCCACGCAGCGCACGCTGCCGTCCGCCTCGTTCGCGACCCAGCCGCGAAGGCCCAGCCGGGCCGCCTCCCGGAGCACGAAGTAGCGGAACCCGACGCCCTGGACCTGACCTTGGACGACCGCCTCGAGACGAGCCGCGCCGGCCCCCGCGTCACCGAGCTGCTCGGCCGGTTTGTCCACCTCGCTCAGGCCGCCGCGTCCCGCGGCCGCCACGCGATCACGAGGCCGTCGACGAGGAGCTCCGGCCCCACATTCACGTCGAGCAGCTCCCCGGCGCGCGCGAGCCGCGCGAGGAACCGCGGCGCCGCGGCTGGGTCCAGGCTTTGGGCTGCCGCCGTCAGGTCCTCGAGCAGACCCGTGTCGCGGACCTGGCCGGGCTGGCCGAGCCGGACGACCGCGAGGTCCCGCGCGACCTCGCGCCAGATCTCGATCAGTTGCCCCGCGGCGCGGCGGCGCTCCGACGCGGGCGCCCGGCGGGTCCCTTCGGCGGGTTGGGTCTCGGCCTCGTCACCCGGGTCCGCCGGCGACGCGGCGGTTGCCTGGCCGCCGGTTCGCGCCGGCCGCGTCACCACCCGCCGGTTGCGTGGCGATCGCCCCGTCGGCCCGGCAGCCTCCCCCGGTGACGCCGGGCCCGGCTCGGCCAGCGCGGCCGCGACAATCCCCGCCGAGGCGAGCAGCTCCCGGGCGCCGGCCAACCGGCGAGCACGGGACGCGCCCAGGAGGTCGAGGAGCGAGCGGGCAATCTCGGTGCGGGCGAGGACCGCCTCCGGCGCGCGTGCATAGGCAAGCGCGAGCCCCGGGCGCCCGCCGGCCAGCCGTCCCAGCCGCGCCGCGGTCGGCGGATCGGCCGCCCCGAGGTCGCCGAGGATGGCCTCGATCTCGCGCAGGCCGAGCGTCCCGAGCCGGACGCGTGCGCACCGCGAGCGGATCGTCGGGAGGAGCCGCTCCTCCTCGTCGGCGCAGAGGAAGATCGTCACTCCCGCGGCAGGCTCCTCGAGCGTCTTGAGGAGCGCCGACTGCGCATCGTCGTTCATCCGGTGGGCGCCCTCGACGATCGCGACCCGCGCCCCGCCCTCGATCGGCAGGAGCGAGAGGCTCGAGACGAGTCCGCGGACGGTGCCCGGGTCCGCGTTCGTTCGCTCCCCGATCTTGATCTGGCCGCCCGGGCCATCCGGCGCGACGCGGTGGAGATCCGGGTGGTTGCCGCTCTCGACCATCCGGCAGCCGCGGCAGGCGCGGCACGGCCGAGCGGGCCCGGTCGCGCCCGTGCAGAGGAGTACCGCGGCGAGGTCAAGGGCAAGCGTCGTCTTCCCGACGCCCGCCGGCCCGGCGAGGAGCAGCGCGTGGGCCCCACCCGCCTCGATCACGGCGCGCGCGACGGCAAGCGCGGTCTCGTGGCCGCGTGTTCGGAGCTCGGCCACCGTCCGCGATCCGGCCGTGTCCAGGGTCAGGAGGTCGACGTCTCGCTGGACGGCTTGCGACGAGTCGCCCGCGGCTTGGGCGCGTCACCCGCCGCGGACTCGCCGGTCGCCGCGTCGCCGGCCGGGGCGGCCTTTGCCGCCGCAGGCTTGCGGACCGCCGTCCGGCGCTTCGGAGCGGCCTTCGCCGCGCCGTCCGCGCCGGCCGCGGCCGCGGATCCCGTCCGCCGCGCCGCCGTGCGCTTCGGAGCGGTCTCGGCTCCGCCCTCGGCGGCTCCCGTGGTCGCTGCGTCAGCTGCCGGAGACGCGCGACGCGGGCTCCGACGCTTGGCCGTCGCGGCCTCGGCAGCTCCGCTGTCCGGTGCCTCCGTCACGGGAGACTCCGCGGCTCGCGGTGCGGGCGACTCGGTCGCCGGCGCACCCTTGGGCCGTGTCGAGAGCTGCGCCCGGAGCATCGCCTCGAGCTCCGGCGGGACCTCGCTCCACTCGCCACCGCCGCCACCGCCGCCACCATCGCCGCCGCCGCCACCGCGATCGCCGCCGCCTCGCGGGCCTGTCGGCCGGGGTGGCCGCGGGCCTCGATCCTGCCGCTGGAAGCCCGGCTCTGGTCGCGGGCGTTCGCGACCTGACACGTCCGGGTAGCGGTTGATCCCGCCGCCGCCACCGCCTCGCCCATAGCGCTCGCGGTCGACCGCCGCGGCATAGCCCGCTCGGCCGCCTCGGGGTCCACCCCGGCCGGGCCCGCCCGGACCGCCGCCGCTGCGGCCGCGATTGCGCTCGGCGATCAGGTACTCCGGAATCTCGGGCTCCTCGAAGTCCTCGTCATCGCCAATTGGCGCGAGCGGCGTGAGCGGCGTGGTCGCCGAGGTCTGGGTCGGCACGCCAAGCTGCGAATCCCAGACCGAGCCGAACGGCGTCGGCCGGGGTCCTCGTGGGGCCTCGACGAACTCCTCTGCGACGTCCACCTCAGGCTGGACGGCCTCGACGATGCTCCGCGGCTCCTGGCCCTCCGGCACGTCACCACGGCCCCGGCCGCGACCGCGGCCCCGGCCGCCACGCCGGCGGCGCCGCCGACGCTCCTCGCCTTCTTCGCCGCTGGCTCCTGGCGAATCGCCGCTCAGCGCAGCCACCGCGCCACCTGCAACAAGCTCGTCGTCACCACCGGACGCGACCGCTGCCGGCACGTCGCCCGCCGCGACCCGCGACAGCTTCTCGCCGGGCAGGACGACAAGAGCGGCCCCGCTCGACGTCAGGGCGGCCGGCACCGGGGCCGCGGTCCGGCCTCGGGGGGCCGCACGGGATGCGCGGGCGGCCGGCTCGGCCTCGCGGCGCGAAGCTCCGCCCCGCTCCCGGCCTCGGCCGCGCCCTCGTGCGCCCGTCCCCTCGGTCTGCTTGTCCGGGACCTCGGTCATCGACAGGTCCTCGTCGGCCTCGGCGGCGACGCGCCGGCCCGAGCGCGAGGAGGCCTTCTCGACCTTCGCGAGGTGGACGATGTCCGTGAACTGGTCCGCGACGTCGATCAGGTCCGACGACGTGTTGCCGCGGAAGCTGATGACCTCGACGCGGACGCCCATCTCCTGGACCGCCCGGATCGCCGGTGCGAAGTCCCCGTCGCCCGACACGACGATCGCGATGTCCAGGTTTCGGGCGGTCTTGAGCATGTCCACGACGAGCTCGATGTCGAGGTTCGCCTTGACCTTGCCGTCGCCGTATTTGCGGATGTCCTTGCTCACGACCCGATAGCCGTTCCGGGCCAGGAAGGAGTGGAAATTCCGCTGGTTCTCGTTGTCCGGGTCCAGCCCGGTGTAGGCGTAGGCGCGGACCAGGTCGCGTCCTGCGCTGGCCGACCGCAGCAGCGTGACGTAGTCGATGTCCACGCCGGCCGCCTTGGCCGCGTAGAAGATGTTCGCCACGTCCACGAAGACGGCGACGTTCTTGCTCACGATGACTCCTCGATCAAATTCTGGGGCGCTCCGCCGGCGCGTCTCGCAGCACGGCGGGCGATCATGAAGCTCGTCGCGCGGTGGGCCCTACCACGGCGACGGCTCGTTCCGTCAGACCGGCTTTCCCGGGTCCAGCGGGCCGTCCTTCCGGTCCAGCCAGCGCGACGCACGGGGCGCCAGGCCGGTTGACATCGGTGATTCGGGCCATTCGGACCAGGTATTCCACGCCGACGGGTCGTACCTCGTTAGAGAGAGCGGCGCACCCCCGCTGCGCCCGCCCCGATCGGGGCCCGATCGGGGTCGCACCGGCCCCGCTGACCGCACGGAGGTGGCGAGCGATGACTCGCTCGACAGCCACGCCCGGGTCGCGGGAGGCCAGTGTTGCATTCGGGGCGCCAGTGGCTATGATACGGCATCGCTTCGGCGGCAACCTGCGCGCCGCCCGAGCCGAGGCTTCGCGCCGTCGTCCGTCTTGCACCGTGCACGCTCCCATCCCTCGGGGCCAAAGGCGCTTTCCGAGGCGAATGAGGACGGCAGGCAAGGGCAATGGACATCGACCGGGGCCGGGGAGCGGGAGGAGCAGGGCAACCGACCGAGATCGTTCGGGGGTCCCGGGCGATCATTCTTGAGGAGGAGTTCTGGATGAAACTGAGGATTTTGGCGCTCGCGGCCGTTGCCGTATTCGCCATTGGCGCGTGCAGCACTGCGCCGGGTGCCGCAGGCGACAAGGGCACGATCGACATCTGGTCGTCGCTGCCGCGGCAGGGCTCGAGCAAGGCCCAGACGGACACGATGGTCAACGCCATCAAGATGGCCATCGAGGAGAGCGGCGGCAAGG
>Ga0136633_1000561_pt1 | contig 28354 bp, 16 predicted proteins | sample AntDrymeUQ832206_2_FD_105494 | JGI IMG/M metagenome (GOLD analysis project Ga0136633, IMG submission 105494) | Polar desert sand microbial communities from Dry Valleys, Antarctica - metaG UQ83 (22.06) | ecosystem: Environmental > Terrestrial > Soil > Desert | place: Antarctica: Dry Valley... | reverse complement strand
GCCCGTCAACGTCGATGTCGGCGCCCCCGAGTTCGCCCAGCGTGGCGGCGTACCGCCCGTGCTGCAGCCGATGCGCACGCTGCCTGTAGTAGAGCCGGCGCAAGGCCCAGCGCACGCGATCGTTGCGGTCCACCTCGACGACCACCCGACGCGTTCCCGCCACGGCGTCGCTGAACTGCACCACCCCCCAACGTTCCGGCATGTGCATGTCGATCGCGCCCTGCGGACTCCAGACCCAGTTGTCCTCGGGCACGGCCTTGCCTGTGGCCGGGTTGACGCGCTTGCGGTACTTTCCGTCGCCCTGGTCGAGGGTCCACTGGACGCGCGAGAAGTTGAGCCGCCACTGCTCGCCGTCGCGCGGTGCCCTTCGCTCGGGTGCGGCTTCACGCAGGACCTCCCACGGCAGCGCCAGCTCCACGGTCCAGCCGTCGTCGCGGTCGCCCGGGTGATTGAGCGTGCCGCGCACCTGGACACCCACTCGCAGCCCGGCGATGTCCCAGGCATGGAGGGCAGGCCCCCCATCGCGGTAGGGCCTGACCAGGAACAGGTCCCATACGGTGCCCAGGGCGTTGACCTCCAGCTCGTAGTAGCCGTGGGTGTCGCCGCCCGGGTCGAGGAACACTTCGAAGTCGTGGTCCTGGAAGATGACCGCGTCGCGGGTCGTGATCGTGGCCCACAGGTCGGGCTCATCGAGCTGAGCGGCCACGTAGAGGGCATGGTCGTCCCACAGCACCTTCATCCGGGTGGCGTGGCGCACTGGCCGCACGCCGTCGATGTCCACAAAGGGGGCCGACCAGGGAGTGGCACGCCATGCCGGTTCATCGAGCCGTCCGTCGGCCACCAGTGGCGTCGCCGTGCGATGGCACACCACGGTGCGCGGCGCGTAGGGGAGTGCTTCCGGATCGACCGCCCCGCGCGGCTGCTGGCCGAGCGGCACCGACAACGCGAGCACGAGGAGCACCACGACAAGGGATGCCGGCATGGCTGCCGAGGGTATCGCAGCCTGGCGGCTGTGTGGGCCCGCCGCTTATACTCCCGGCCTGTGACTTCCGTCCCTGCACCCGTTCCCGCCCGCGCCCCCTGGCGACGGGAAGATGTCGTCGTGCTCGGCGCGCTGCTCGGTGGGGCGGCGTTGGCGGCCGCCATCGCCGCAGCCGCCAACGCCCCCAAGGTGCAGTCGCTGACCGGCCTCCTGGTGTTGCTGGCCATCGCGTTCTCGTGGTCGTCCAACCGCGCCGCGATCGACCGCAAGACCGTCGGCTGGGGGCTCGGCCTGCAGATCGTCATCGCGTTGTTCGTCTTGCGCACCACGCCCGGTCGCGAGGCCTTCGCGGCGGCGGGTCGCGGCATCAACTGGTTGCTGGACTTCGGCGGCGTCGGCGCCAGCTTCGTGTTCGGCCCGCTCGGCAACAAGGAGGTCTGGCCGCGAGTCATGGTCGGAGCCCTCGGTGAGGAGGGGGCGCAGTACGCGGTGCTGTTTGCCTTCCAGGTCCTGCCGACCATCATCTTCATCGCATCGCTGTTCGCGATCCTCTACTACCTCGGTGTCATGCAGCTGGTCGTGCGGGCCTTCGCCGTCGGGATGCGCTGGGTGATGAAGGCGAGCGGGGCCGAGACGCTCAACGTCGCCGCCAGCATCTTCATGGGGCAGACCGAGGCACCGCTGACCATCCGACCCTTCCTCGCCAGGATGACGCACTCCGAGTTGATGACGGTGATGACCTCGGGCATGGCGCACATCTCGGGCGGCATCATGGCCGCCTACGTGCTGTTTGGCATCGAGGCGCAGCACCTGCTCACGGCGGTGATCATGACCGCGCCCGGCACACTGATGATGGCCAAGATCTTCGTGCCCGAGACCGAGGTGCCCGAGACGATGGGCAGCGTGACGCTGCAACACGAGAAGACCGACGTCAACATCATCGACGCGGCGGGCCGCGGCACCTCGGAAGGGCTGATGCTGGCGCTCAACGTCGGCGCGATGCTGATTTCATTCCTGGCGCTGATTGCCCTGCTCAACGCCATCCTCGGTCTGGCCGGCTTCAGCCTGCAGCAGATCTTCGGCTGGGTGTTCGCGCCTATCGCGTGGAGCATGGGCGTGCCCTGGCACGATGCACCGGCGATCGGCAATCTGCTCGGCACCCGCATGGTGCTGAACGAGTTCGTGGCCTACTCGCAGCTCGGCCCGATGAAGGCCACGCTCGATCCGCGCTCGTTCACGATTGCCACGTTCGCGCTCTGCGGGTTCGCCAATTTCGCCTCGATCGGGATGCAGGTCGGCGGCATCGGGGCGCTGGCGCCGACCCGCCGCAGCGACCTGGCTCGCCTCGGCTTCCGCGCCATGATTGCCGGGACACTGGCCAACTTCGTGACCGCGACGATTGCAGGGTTCCTGCTCTAGCCCTCACTCGTCGCCGGCCGACGGGATATGAGACCGTATCCGCATGGGGAAGCAGACAAAGGGCGCGCGCCGCAGCACGGCGTGGTTCAGCGGCATCGACCGCAACACCTTCATCCACCGCAGCTGGATGAAGAATCAGGGACACCCCGACCACGTGTTCGACGGGCGCCCGATCATCGGCATCTGCAACACCTGGTCGGAACTCACGCCCTGCAACGGCCATCTGCGTGACCTGGCCCAGCACGTCAAGCACGGCGTCTACGAGGCTGGTGGCTTCCCGCTCGAGTTCCCGGTGATGTCGCTCGGTGAGACGCAGTTGCGGCCGACGGCGATGTTGTTCCGCAATCTCGCCAGCATGGACGTCGAAGAGTCCATCCGCGGCAACCCGATCGACGGCGTCGTGCTGCTGGTGGGCTGCGACAAGACGACGCCGGCGTGCGTGATGGGCGCGGCCAGCGTCGACCTGCCGACGATCGTGCTGTCGGGCGGACCGATGCTCAACGGCAAGTTTCGCGGCCACGACATCGGCTCGGGCACCCACGTCTGGAAGTTCAGTGAGGAGGTCCGCTGCGGGATGATGTCGTCGGAGGACTTCCGCGACGCCGAAGCCGGCATGAGCCGGTCGGCCGGCCACTGCATGACGATGGGCACGGCGTCGACGATGGCCTGCCTGGTGGAGGCGCTGGGCATCGCGATGCCGACCAACGCGGCGATTCCGGCAGCCGATGCGCGCCGGTCACGCCTGGCGCACCTGGTGGGCAACCGGATCGTCGCGATGGTCGAGGAAGACCTGAAGCCGTCGCAGATCCTGACGCGCCAGGCGTTCGAGAACGCCGTGCGCGCCGTCAACGCCGTCGGCGGGTCGACCAACGCGGTCATCCACCTGCTGGCGATCGCGGGGCGTGTCGGGGTCGATTTCTCCCTCGAGGACTGGGACCGCCTGGGGCGCGATGTGTCGTGCCTGGTCGACCTGATGCCGTCGGGTCGATTCCTGATGGAAGACTTCTACTACGCCGGCGGCCTGCCCGCGGTGCTGCGCGAACTGGGCGACCTGATTCACCGCGACGCGCTCACCGTCACCGGCAGAACCATGGGCGAGCTGATTGCCGATGCGCCCTGTTACAACCGCGAGGTCATCCGGCCGCGCGAGACGCCGGTGGTCCCCGACAGCGGCATCGCCGTGTTGACGGGCAACCTGAGCCCTGACGGCGCGGTCATCAAGCCGGCCGCGGCCAGCCCGCACCTGCTGCGGCACACCGGCCGGGCGATGGTCTTCGAGGACATCGACGACTTCTACGCGCGCATCGACGACCCGGACCTGGACGTGGATGCCGACAGTGTGCTGGTGCTCAAGCTGTGTGGCCCACGCGGCTACCCGGGGATGCCTGAGGTGGGCAACATGCCGCTGCCCCCCAAGCTGCTGCGCCAGGGCGTCACCGACATGGTCCGGATTTCGGACGCGCGCATGTCTGGCACGGCCTACGGCACCGTGATCCTGCACGTCGCCCCTGAAGCCGCCGTCGGCGGACCGCTTGCCCTCGTGCAGACCGGTGACCGCATCGAGCTCGACGTGCCGGCCCGCCGCCTTGCGCTGCTGGTCGACGACGAGGAGTTGGCCCGTCGGCGCGCCCGCTGGCAGCCGCCGCCGCCGATCGTCGCGCGTGGCTACGTCAAGCTGTACGTCGAGCACGTGACGCAGGCCAACGAGGGCGCCGATCTCGACTTCCTCAAGGGCGGCAGCGGCTCTGCGGTGCCGCGCCACTCGCACTAGGGGCGCCGCCGCTGGCCGGCGCCGTCCGTGAATCGACTGACGCCTGATCCGAGCGGCGGAGACGACCCCGAGCCATGCACACGCGGGTGATGACAACGGCAGGGCAGTTGCGGGCACGGCTCGAAGCCGTGGTGGCCCGCGACCGCGTGCTGACGCGGCCCATCGACCTGGCGGCGTGGGCCTCTGACGCCAGCTTCTACCGGCCGGTGCCGCGCGCGGTCGTCCTGGCCGCCGACGTGACCGACGTGCGCGCGTTGTTTGCGCTGGCGCACGAGATCGAGGTGCCGCTGACCTTTCGTGCCTCCGGCACGAGCCTGTCGGGTCAAGCGGTCACCGACGGCATCCTCGTGGAGGTGAAGCGGCACTGGCGTGGCATGGCCGTCCTCGATGCCGGCGCCCGCCTGCGGGTGCAACCCGGCGTGCTCGGCGGCGAGGCCAATCTCGCGCTGCGCCCCTTCGGTCGAAAAATTGGGCCCGACCCCGCCAGCCTCAACGCCTGCGCGATAGGCGGCATTCTCGCCAACAACGCCTCAGGCAAGTGCTGCGGGGTGGTGCAGAACGCCTACCACACGCTCGACGCGATCACCTTCCTGCTGCCCTCAGGGACGTTGATCGACACCGCGGCCAGCGACGCCGACGCGCGCTTCCGCGACGCCGAACCGACCCTGGCCGACGGGCTGCTGGCGCTCAAGCGCGACATCGAAGGCGATCCGGTGCTCTCCAGCCGCATCCGCGCCAAGTACCGGATGAAGAACACGACCGGTTACGGCCTCAACGCGTTCCTCGATCACAGCCGCGCCGTCGACATCTTCAGCCACCTGCTCATCGGGTCGGAGGGGACGCTGGCCTTCATCGCCGAAGCCGTCCTGCACACCGTCGCCGACCTGCCGCACAAGTCGACGGCGCTCCTGCTGTTTGCCACCATCGACGACGCATGTGCGGCGATCGCGCCACTCAAGGCCGCAGGGGCCAAGGCGCTCGAGTTGATGGATCGGGCGTCGCTGCGCGCGGTCGAGCAGCAACCCGGCGTGCCCGCCGAACTGGTCGGGCTGCCCCTGCAGGCGGCTGGACTGCTGGTCGAGTTCCAGGCGGCCAGCGTAGACGACCTGGCGACGTACGGCGTCGCCGCCGCACACGTGCTGTCCACGCTGTCGCTGCTGCATCCGGCGGCCTTCACCGACGACCCGCGCAGCATTGCCCGGCTCTGGCGGGTGCGAGAGGGCATGTACCCGTCGGTGGGCGCCGTCCGTCGCAGCGGCACGACGGTGATCATCGAAGACGTCGCCTTCCCGCTCCACCGCCTGGGCGAGGCGGTCATCGACCTGCAGCAGCTTTTCCTGCGGCATGGCTACCCTGAAGCGATCATCTTTGGCCACGCGGGCGACGGCAATCTGCATTTCGTGATCACGCAGTCGTTCAACGACGCCGCCGCGATCGACACGTACGCCAGGTTCATGGACGACGTGGTCGCGCTCGTCGTCGGCAAGTACGACGGCGCGCTCAAGGCCGAGCACGGCACCGGGCGCAACATGGCGCCGTTTGTCGAGGCGGAGTGGGGTGCCACGGCGCTTGCGGTGATGGCGAGGCTGAAGGCGCTGGCCGACCCTCGCGGTCTGCTCAACCCTGGGGTGATCCTCAACGACAACCCGCGCGCCCATCTCACGGATCTGAAGTCCCTGCCGTCGGTCGAGGTCGAAATCGACACCTGCGTGGAGTGCGGGTTCTGCGAGCGCGTCTGCCCGTCGCGCGACCTGACGCTGACACCTCGGCAGCGGATCGTGGTGCGGCGCGAGATGGTGCGTCTCGAGCAGGCCGGCGCCCCGCGCCGCGACATCGACGCGCTGTGGGACGACTACGAGTACGCCGGTCTCGACACGTGCGCGGTGGACGGCATGTGTGCCACGGCCTGTCCCGTGGCAATCAACACCGGCTCCCTGGTGAAGGGCCTGCGGCATCGGCGGCATGCACCGGCGGCCGAAGCGCTCGGGCGGGCCGTGGCCCGACGATTCGGCCTCGCGGAGGCGCTGGTTGGTGTCGGCCTGCGTGCTGGTCACCTGGTGGGCCGCGTGTGCGGCGAGGCGGCGATGCCGGCCATCACCCGGTTGCTGCGCCGCGCCGTCGGATCGCAGGTCCCGCTGTGGACGCCACACATGCCGACGCGGGCGCCGGCGCTGCCACGCACGCTCCGGGGCGATGCCGTGGCGGTGTACATGCCGGCCTGCGTGTCGCGCGTGTTCGGACGGCTGCCGCAGGAGCGCTCGGAGTTCTCGCTGCCGGAGGCGATGGTGGTGGTCGCCGCCCGCGCCGGGCGACCCCTGTGGATCCCGCACGACGTGCATGGCACGTGCTGCGGCACGCCGTTCTCCTCGAAGGGGCTGGTCGGCGGGCATCGTCAGGCCGCCAACGACGCCATCGAGCGCTGCTGGGCCTGGTCGCAGCAGGGCCGACTGCCCATCGTGATCGACGCCAACTCGTGCACGCACGGTCTCCGGGCCAGCGGCCCGGTCCTGACCGCGGAGAACCGCCGCCGGCTGGCGGTCCTGCGCGTGCTCGACAGCGTCGAGTTCGCGCACCACGACCTTCTGCCGTCGCTGGTCGTGTCGCAGCGCGCCAGGTCGGTCGCCGTGCATCCCACCTGCTCGCTCTCGCAGATGGGTAGCGCCGACCAACTCCTCGCGCTGGTCGCGGCGTGTGCCGAGCAGGTCGTGCACCCGAGCGCTGCGGAGTGTTGCGGCTTTGCCGGCGATCGCGGTTTCCTCGTCCCCGAACTCACGGCCTCGGCGACCCGCGCGGAAGCCGCGGTCGTGCGCGCGGCCGACTGTGACGACCACGTCTCGGCCAACCGGATGTGCGAGGTGGCGATGAGCAGCGCCACCGGGCGACCGTACCGCTCGGTGATTCACCTGCTCGAGGCTGCCACCCGCTGAAGTCCGCCAGCGCCTTCCTTGGAGTACCATCTCCCCGCCATGCACAACCCAGCCGCAGCATCCTCCCCGGGCGCGGGGTCCGAGGACACGCTCAAGGACGTCCCTGCGGGCTGCCTGCCGCCGATGTCGGTGCGCGACATGCCGGAGCCGCTGCCGCTCAGGAAGATTCTCGGGCCGAGCGTCATCCTGGCAGGACTGGGGGTCGGCTCGGGCGAATACATCATCTGGCCGTTCATCACGTCGGCCGTCGGTCCCGCCTTCCTCTGGGCAGCCGTCCTGAGCGTCACGTTCCAGTACTTCATCAACATGGAGATCGAGCGGTACACGCTCGTGACCGGAGAGACGGCGATCGCCGGGTTCGTCCGGCGCTGGCGGCACTGGGGCTGGATTTTCTGTCTCTTCACGCTCGTGCCCAACATGTGGCCGGGCTGGGCGACGGGCGGCGTGACCGTGTTCACGTTCCTCATCGGCGGCGGCAACGTGGCCTACATCACCGTCGGCGTGATGATCGCCATCGGCTTTTCGCTGACGATGTCGCCGGTGGTGTACAAGACGCTGGAGCGGGCGCAGTTTTTCAAGGTCGGGTTGACGCTCGTGTTCCTGTCGGTGGCCATCGTCGAAGCCATCCAACCCTCGGCATGGGCCGACCTGTCGCAGGCCGCGACCGGCTTCGGCACGCTGCCCGACGCGACGGCGATTCCGATCACCCTGCTGCTGAGTGCACTGGTCTTTGCTGGTGCCGGCGGCGTCAACAATCTGGCGCAGAGCAACTGGATCCGCGACAAGGGGTTCGGCATGGGCGCCTACATCCCCCGCATCGTCTCCCCGATCACCGGCGAGGACGTCGCCGCCCCGACCACCGGCGTCATGATGCGCACAGACGCACCGAATCTGGCGCGTTTCGCGGTGTGGTGGAAGCGCGCCAACACCGAGCAGCTGGTCAGCTTCTGGTTCATCTGCATCTTCTCGATCGTCACCTTCTCGCTGCTCGCGCACTCGACGATCAGCGGGCAGCAGCTCTCGGCACAAGCCAACCTCGGCTTCATCCAGGCCGAAGGCGAAGTGTTGCAGCGCGTGGTGGCGCCGTGGTTCGGGAAGTTCTTCTGGGTGTTCGGGGCGATGTCGCTGGTGCTGGTGGCGCTGGGCACCGTGGACTACATCGCCCGCATCGTGGCCGACATCCTGCGCACGGTGTACCTGCAAGGCAACCAGAAGTGGAGCGAGAGCCGGATCTACTTCTTCGCGGTGTGGGGCGGAGTGGCCTCGGGCTCGATCATCCTGCTGAGCGGTATGCAGCAGCCGCTCGTGCTGCTGATGACCGCGGCCTGCCTCAATGGTTTGGTGATGGTGGTGTACGGCACGCTGCTCATTCAGCTGAACCTGCGCGGGCTCCCCAAGCCGCTGCGCATCCGCGGCATCAGGCTGGTGATGCTGGTGCTGGCGACCTCGTTCTATGCGTTCTTCGGCGGCTGGCTGGTGATTGCGCAGGTGCGGGCGTTCTTCGGCGGATAGAGCCGCCTCTCCCAACCGGCCACCGCGCTGGAGCCAGCTTATCTGCCGCCACCGGCGCTCAGGCCGATCTCGCACAGTCGTGACTCTGAACGGCTGACGAGTCGTACGCAGGTGCTATCTCAGCGATGGCCGTCTGCGATTGCGCCCGTTTTTTCACGCCTGTCACGAACCGCCCGCGCCCGGCCCCTTGAAGATGGACATTCCGTCTTCAGGCACCGGGAGGTGCATCGTGCGAGTCACTGGCCACACTCCGGCACGCGTCGGCTTCCTGCTCACCTGTGCGCTGGCTGCATGCACCTGGGGCGACCCGTCGATTCACCTGCTGGCCGGCACCGGCGAGACAGTGGCGGCTGCGTCGCCGGCCGCGCGACGGGTCCGGCAGACGATCGCCGCACGGCCGCTGCGCTTCGAGGCCCGCGGCGAGGTCGATGGATCGCGCCGGTTCGACGCGCACGGGCTCGGTTACGGGTTGCAGGTGTCGCCGGGTGGCGCCCGCCTCGCACTGGCCACGCCGGGCGGCGCGCAACGGTTGCTGACGCTGCAGATTGCTGGCGCGCGCGCCGGCGGGCCACTCGAGGGTGAAGAGCCGCTTGAAGGCCTCGTGCACCGCTACGTGGGTGCACCGTCGCACTGGCGCGCCGGCGGTGCCACGTACGCGCGCGTCACCGCGCGTGATGTGCACCCGGGCATCGACGTCACGTACTACGGGACGCAAGAGCAACTCGAATACGACTTCGTAGTGGCCGCCGGGGCCGACCCCGCAGATGCCGGGTTGGTGATCAACGGTGCCGATGCCGTGGCGATCGATGCCCAGGGCGACCTGGTCCTGCATCTCGGCACGCGCACCCTGCGTCAGCGGCGCCCGGTGGCCTATCAAGTGGCTGACGGCCGGCGCGTCGCGGTCTCCGCGCGTTTCCGCTACGACGCGGCGTCACACCGCCTCGGCTTCGACGTCGGCGCCGACAACCGCACGCTTCCGCTCGTCATCGACCCGGTGCTCGTGTATTCGTCGTGGTTTGGCGGCGTCTCGGCCGAGGAGTTCGTGAGCGTCGCGGTGGATGCCGACGGCTTCATCTACACCCTGGGCGTGGCAAGCGCGGACGGCGGCTATCCGACCACCCCCGGCGCGTTCCAGCCCGCCAAGCCGGGTCCGCTCAACACCACCGACTACGTGGTCACCAAGTTCAACCCGGCCGGCACAGCCGTGGTCTACTCGACCTATCTCGGTGGCACCGCCGACGACTACTCCAACTCCTTCAATCTGCCTGGCGCGCTGGCGGTGGACAGTGCGGGTCGGGTGCACATCGCCGGGGAGACCAAGTCCACCGATTTCCCGGTCACGGCGGGTGCCGCGAAACCCACGTTCGGCGGCGGGACGTTTGACGCGGTCTACGTCCGACTGTCGGCCGACGGATCGCTTGGGTACGGCAGCTATCTCGGCGGCACCGACAACGACCAGGCCTTCGGCGTCGCGGTCGACGGCACCGGCGCGGCCTACCTCGTGGGCGGCACCAACTCCAGCGTGGCCGAACAGTTTCCCGTCACGGCCAATGCCTACTCCGGAACGCTCAGTGGCTTGCGCGACGTGTTCGTGGCGCGCTTTTCTGCCACGGGCGCCCTGACCTATTGCTCCTACTTCGGCGGCAGCAGCAGCGAAGCGACGGTGTCTGGCGACATCGAGGTGGACCAAGCCGGTCGCATCGCCTTCGCCAGCGACACCTCGAGCGCGAACCTGCCGGTGACGGGCACGGCGAGACAGGGGACCTACGGTGGCGGCAGCTCGGACGGCTTCCTGGCGCGCATCGACACGTCGGTATCGGGGCCGGCAGGGCTGCTGTACTCGACCTTCATCGGCGGCTCCGTCGGCGAAGCGGTATACGGAGTGGCCCGTGGCACGACCGGCCGCATCTTCGTGGCGGGCGAGACCTCGTCGGCCAACTTTCCCACCAGCCCTGGGGCCTACGACGTCACCTTCAACACCGGCGGCTTCGCGCTGGACGGCTTTGTCGCCAGCTACGACCTCTCGCTGACTGGGGCGTCATCGCGCATCTACTCGACGCTGCTCGGCGGCAACGACCGCGAATCGCTCTTCGACATCGCCGTAGACACGCTCGGGCGTGCGCACGTGGTGGGGCAGAGCCGGGCCACCGACTTTCCGCTCGTGCAACCGGTGGACAGCCATCGCTCCGCCAATCTCAACCTCTTCGAGGCGATTGTCAGCATTCTCGACCCGACCGGTTCCGCGCTGGTGTTCTCCACGTACCTGTCGCCGGAGTCCAATGGCAGTGCGCTGCAGGCGGTTGCCGTCAACAGCAACGGCGAGACCTACGTGGCCGGTGTGACCAACGCGAGCACGCCACAGTCAACGTCGGCGCCGAACGGCTTCCCGCTCGTCAACGCCGTGCAGACGACCTATGGCGGCGGCGGCAAGGACGCCGTGCTGCAGAAACTCGGTGTGTCGGTCGACCTGGGGCTGACCAAGTCCGCCAACCCGCTCGTCGTGCTGCCAGGGCAGCCGGTGACCTTCACCCTGGCCGTGACCAACCCGGCCGGCGACGCCGCCAGCGGCGTGGTCGTGACCGACACCTTGCCGGCCGGTCTGGAGTTTGTCTCCTGTACGTCGAGCCACAGCGGTCTGTGCGGCGGATCCGGCAACGCGCGCAGCATCACGTTCACGAGCCTTGCTGCGGGTACGACGGCGACCATCCAGGTCGTTGCGCGGATGCTGGCTGTCACTCCGGGGCAGGTCATCTTCAACAGCGCCGCGGTGATCGCTGGCGTGCTCGACCCCGTGCTGGCCAACAACACGGCCACCGCGTCAGTCTCGGTGCCGACCCTCGAGCCCAGTGGCGATGCTGACGGCGATGGCTTGAGCAACGGCTTCGAGACCACCTACGGCCTCGATCCCTTCGGCGGTGCGGGCTCGGGAGCCAACGACGATCCGGACAGTGATGGCCGCACCAACCTGCAGGAGCAACTGGATGGCACGCATCCTCGCGGATTCGTCATCACGTACCTGGCAGAAGGCGCGACCGGCGACTTTTTCGACACCCGCCTGGCGATTGCCAATCCTGGCGCGACATCGGCGCTGGTGCTCACCCGTTTCCAGCGCGGCGACGGCACGACGATCCGCGACTATCGCGTGGTGCCGCCCATGAGCCGGACCACGATCGACGCCGAAACCATTCCTGGTCTGGAAGCCGCCGAATTTGCCACCCTGGTCGAAGCCGACGTCCAGGTCGTGGTCGACCGCACGATGACCTGGGATGGCACCGGCTATGGCAGCCACGCCGAGCGCGGCATCCTGACGCGCAGCGCCACCAAGTGGTACTTCGCCGAGGGCGCGACCTTCGGCAACTTCAACCTGTTCTACCTGATTCAGAACCCCAACGCGGACGCGGCCACGGTCAAGGTGACCTATCTGCTCCCGACCCCGGCGCCGCCGCTGGTCAAGACCTACGTGGTCGGGCCCCAGGCGCGCTTCAACATCTGGGTCGACAACGAAGGACTGACCGATCCCACGCTGGCGCCGCTGGCCAACGCGGAGCTGTCGGCCATCATCGAGTCCACAAACGGCGTCCCGATCATCGCCGAACGTGCCATGTACCTCGACCAGCCAGGACGACCGCTCGGCGCCGGTCACGAGAGCGCCGGCGTCACCGCGCCGTCGACCACCTGGTTCCTGGCCGAAGGCGCCACGGGCTCGTACTTCGACCTGTTCATCCTGATTGCCAATCCCGGTCCCAGTGCGGCCAACGTGACGGCCGAGTACCTGCTGGCGGGCGGTCAGGTGATCACCAAGACCTACGACGTCGCCGGCAACAGCCGCTTCAACATCTGGGTGGACCTGGAGGATGCGGCACTGGCCAACGCTGCCGTCTCGACCAGGCTGACCTCGACCAACGGCGTGCCCATCATCGTCGAGCGATCGATGTGGTGGCCCGGGCCGACAGCGGCCACCTGGCAGGAAGCGCACAACAGCCCTGGCGAAACGGTCACCGGCACCCGGTGGGCCATGGCGGAGGGAGAGTCGGGAGGCGCGCGCGAGACCGAGACCTACGTCCTGGTGGCTAATACCTCGGCCCTGCCCGGCGTGATCCGCGCGACCGTGCTGTTCGAGGATGGCACCGCGCCGGCCACCAGGGACTTCGCGGTGCCCGGACGCAGTCGCTTCAACGTCGTGCCGGCGAGCGACTTCCCGGTCGTCGCGGGCAAGCGCTACGGCATGCTCATCGAGAGCATCGGCGGCGCGCCGGCGCAGATCGTGGTGGAGCGGGCGATGTATTCCAACTCGGGCGGCGTGCACTGGGCTGCGGGCACCAACGCGCTGGCGACGCGGCTGCCGTGAGACGCGTGCCCCGGGACTCGAGGCGAGGCCATAGCGCTCGTATCTCGGGCTGGGGCGAGTCGCGAGACTATGCCAGACCAAACAGGTGCACATGGTGTCGGTACCAGTCGCTCTGGAACACCGCGTCCGGGTCGTGGGTGCGCTTGAGGGCCAGGAACTCCGCCATCCTGGGGTGACAGGTCTCCACTTGCTGACGGGTCGCCCACCGGTGGTAGGTCAGATAGTAGCTGCCACGGTGGGCGATCGCGATGTCGATGAGCGCCCGCATCGTGGCAGCGCCGGCTTCAAGGCCGCTGGCAGTGTGATCGAGGTGCAGGTTCAAGACGATGCAGGCAAAACGTTGCGTCGCCCAGGCCAGGAGGCTTTCGTCGTCGCGCTCGATCATGCGGACTGTCCCGTAGACGATGTTCGACTTGCGTGCGCGCAGTGCGGCGCTGGCCTCGCACATGAATGCGGCCAGCGCGGCGCGTGGCACGTACAGCTCGGTGATGATCTCCGAACCCTTGACCGGCGCCCGGAGTGCGCGGTCGATGTCGGCGTGGTAGTTGTCGACGTAGGCTGCCGAGAGTTGCGAGTCCGACCAGTAGATTTGCCCTGACGTGGCGAGATAGCGCGATGTGTACACCGCGAACGCGCGTCGTTTGTAGCGATGCGAGTAAAACGTCAGGCGGGCCCAGTCCTCGGGATTGAAGCGCGTAGGATTACGCGTCAGCGGGGTCGCGTCCGGCACCGGCTCGTAGGTCGAGAACACTCCTCGTCGCAGAAAGCTGTCGCGCGTGGCATCGGTGGCAAACTGGAAATCTCCGTAGAGGTGCCCGGCCTGAATTCGCTGCTCGAAACGCTCGATGATGTCGGCCGTGTCCTCGAGCACGACGACGCGCCGCACTTTCACGCGCCGGCGCAGGCGGAGGTCGACTCCCACGATCACGCCGAACAGACCGTACCCGCCGATCGCCAGCGCGAACAGGTCCGGGCGCTCGACACGGGAAGCCACGACCAGCGCGCCAGTGGCGTCGACCAGCACGATGCGCTCCACCTGGTCGATGATCGGACGCAAGTTGAGGCCACGACCATGTGCGTTGCAGGCGAGCGCACCGCCGATGCTGAGGCGATCGGCGCCGGTTTGTTTCTGGAAGATGCCCCACGGTTGCGGCGCGTCCTGCTGGCTGTCCTGGAGGTAGCGAAGCAGCGCCGGCCATTGGATCCCCGCTTCGACGCTCACGAGGCCACGTTGCTGATCGAAGGCGAGCACGCGGTCGAGACTGCGGGTGTCGATCAGGACGCCCGCCTCGCCGAACTGTTGCCCGCCCATCGCATGGCGGCCACCAGCCACACACACCGTTCGTCCTGCGGCCCGCGCCTCGCCGACGGCTCGCTGCACGTCGGCGATCGTGCGCGGCTGGACAATCGCGTGGACGCGTGTGGCGTTGAGCCGCGAATGCACGTCGTTGACCAGCGTCGACGACGGATCGAGCGGGACCATCGAGGCCCAAGGATTGCGAACGGGGATGGGTCGGGCGACGCAGCCGGCAACGTGGCCAGCAACGGCGAGCGTCGAGGCGCCGCAGAACTGCCGACGATTCATCGGTACCTTTCCGCAGCGCCCGGGCTGCCGGGGCGATCGCCGCTACGTCGGCGTCGCGTAGGGGTGGCGTTGCGGCCGCGACAGCAGCCCGTTGGCCTCGTCGTCGTTCACGAAGCGCTCGTGCAGCGGATCCCACTGCAGTCGGCGGGGCAGCTTCATCGCGATGTGATGCAGCAGGCAGGCGCTGCAGGAGCGGTGCGCGATCTCGACCGGGGCGATCACCTGCTGGCGCGAGCGGATGCACTCGAGCCAGTTGCCATGGTGGCTGCTGCTCGCATACAAGTGCACGCCGTCGGGCCCGATGACCGAGTCGAGAATGCGAGGGTCGCTGGCGGCCAGCGCCTGCGTGTCCTTCAACGTCGCCCCCGGGTCGCTCGAGGTCACCGCCTCGTTGCCGCGCGAGACGAAGATCCAGCCGTCGGTGCCCTCGAAACGGATGCCGTTCGGGAACTCGCCGCTGACCACCATGTGGACGCCGTTGGCGTACCGGGCCTCGGTGCGGAAGGGCCCGTGGACGTTCCACAGGCCCGACGTGGGGAACTGGGCTGAGCCCCAGACCTCCACCGGGCCGGTGTGCTCGGTGTCCATGCCCCAGTGGGCGGTGTCGATGTGGTGCGCGCCCCAGCCGGTGATCATGCCGGCCCCGAATTGCTCGCATCTCAGCCAGCCCGGACGGTCGTATCCGGTTTGCGGATGTACTCGCTTCTCGGTGTAAGGCACCCGCGGCGTCGACCCCAGCCACATGTCGTACTTGAAATGCGCCGGGACCGGCATCTCGGGCTCGACCCCGCCGCCGGGATCGCCAGGCAATCCCACCTGCACGGTCTTGACCGTGCCGATGCGGCCGTTGCGCACCAGCTCGCAGGCGCGGCGAAACTGGACGCTGGAGCGCTGCTGGCTGCCGATCTGGAACGCCACACCCGAGCGGTGCACCTGGTCGCTCAGGGCCCGCCCCTCCGTGATGGTGAGCGAGGCCGGCTTCTGCAGGTAGATGTGCTTGCCAGCCCGCGCCGCGGCAATGGCGACGGCCGCATGCCAGTGGTCCGGCGTGCTGATGATGACGGCATCGACGTCGCGGTTGGCGAGCAGATCACGGTAGTCCGCGTAGCCGGTGACGCCCTCGTAGGGTGTGCCGCCTCGCCTGGTCGCGTAGTGGCCGTTGACCAGCACCTTCGCCTCCTCGACCCGCCTGGCGTCGAGGTCGCAGACTGCCATCACGCGCGCCTGCGGGTGCTTCCAGACGCCTGGCAGGTCGTGGACGCGCGAGATGCGTCCGACGCCGATCGCGCCAATGGTGATCTGGTTACTGGGCGCCTGCGCCCCCAGCACCGTCGCCGGGACGATACTGGGGAAGCCGGCGGCCACGGCGGTCGAGGCCGCGGCCGCAGTCTTGAGGAATCTCCGACGCGAACGCCCGGATCTGCTCGTCATGGTCTTCATCCCGAGCTGTCGCGCCCTAGGTCTTCATGGCTGGTGACTGGGCGCGCTCCTGCGCCTCGAGCACCAGTTGCATGGCCAGGAAGCAGTGCGCCTGCGTCATCGCTGTCTCGGTGCGGTCGATGATGTCGCTCACCACCTGACGACCGTACGTCAGCTCCACCTTGCTGGTGTCGACGTAACGGGTGTTCTTCTGATCGGACAGGAACAGATGACTGCCACCGGGACGTCCGGCGATGTCGACATTCTTGCGAATCTCGATGAAGCCCTCGGTGCCGAGGACGGTGAGACGTCCGTCGCCCCAGGTCGGCAGGCCGTCCGGCGTGAACCAGTCTACGCGCACGTAGCCGGTGCCGCCGTCCCCGCGCAGCATCATGTCGCCGAAGTCCTGGAACGTCGGGTACGCCTCGGTATGGACGTTGCCGGCCTGGGAGGCCACCACCTCAGCTCTGGTCGAGCCGGTGAAGAAGAGGAACTGATCGGCCTGGTGCGACGCGATGTCGGTGAGGATGCCGCCGTAGTTGGCGATGTCGAAGAACCACTCCGGGCGGCCTGTGTAGCCGGCTCGATGAGGTCCGAGGCCGATCGTCTGCAACACCTTGCCGATCGCCCCGGCCTTGACCAGTTCACCGGCTCTGACCGTCGCGCGGTTTTCGAACCGTTCGCTGTACACGATCGAGTAGATCCGCTTGGTGTCGGCCTGCACCTTCCGGACCTCGGCCAGCTGTGCCAGTGACGTGATGCCCGGCTTGTCGGAGATGAAGTCCTTGCCTGCCCGCATCACCCGGACCCCGAGTGGCGCGCGCTCCACGGGGATGGAGGCGCTGAGCACGACCTTGACGGCCGGGTCATCGAGGACCTCGGCCTCGGTTCGCGCCACCTTCACGGCAGGGTATTTCTCCTGGTACTGCTTCAGCAGCGCAGGCTCCTTGGCATAGACCCAGGCCAACTCGCCGCCGCCACGCATGATCGCGTCGGTCATGCCCGTGATGTGGCCGTGGTTCAGGCCAATCACCGCGAACTTCAGTCGCGGCGGTCCTTCCCATGGCCGCTGCGTGACCTGCGCCTCGACGGTGGCCGCGCCCGACATCTGTTGCGCCCCGGCTGACAGCGGGGCCAGAGACATCGCGGCCATCGATCCGGACACGCCCCGGACGAAGGCCCGACGATCGACGTGTTCCTTCGGGACCTGTTGCATGAGCGACCGCTATTTCTCGAGGCCGACGCCCGTCACCCGGGCATCGGAGTTGTGGCTGACGCGAATACCCACCGCGCATCGGTGGACGCGAGCTTAGTCCGGGCCCGCCCCGTCGGCAAACGCACAAAGAAATTCTCAATTCAGAATCACTCAGAATCATCAATTCAGCGTGCTGAATTGACCGAGCACGCTACAGTGGCCCCATGGCTCGACTCGTCACTGCTGTGTGCGTCGCCCTGTTGGCCCTCGCCCTCCCCGCTCACGCCCAGTCGCTGGTGGCCTGTGGGTGGGACGAAGTCTTCGTCCTCGAGGTCTCGGCCACCCCACGCAAGGTGTGGCGGTGGAAGGCCGCCGATCGCCCGGAACTGCCGGCCGAGTACCGGACGAAGTTCCGGACGACCGACGAGTGCAAGCCCGTCGCCGGAAACCGGATCCTGATCACGGCCTCGAGCGACGGCGCGGCCCTCGTGGATCGCGCCACCGGCAAGACGCTGTGGTGGGGAGAGTGCGGCAACGCGCACTCGGCGGAACTGCTGCCAGGCGACCGCATCGTCTTGGCGTGCAGCGTGCGAGAGGGGACCGGCAACAAGCTGGCAGTGTTTGACGCCCGCGAACCCGGCCGGGAGATCTCGTCTACCGAGCTCTACTCTGGGCACGGCGTCGTCTGGGACGCGGCGCGCGCCCGCCTGTGGGCCCTCGGCGAGAGGGAACTGCGTGCCTATCGTCTCGAGAACTGGGAGACGGCGCGACCCACCCTCGAGCTGGACGCGCGTTATCCCTTGCCTGATGTCGGCGGCCACGAGTTGGGGCCGGTGCCCGGCTCCGCGCAGTTGATCGTCAGCACACACGCCGGGGTCTGGCGTTTCGACCGCGATGCGCACACGTTCTCTCCCGATCCGGACCTCAAGGACGTGGCAGACGTGAAGAGTGCCTCGCTGCACGCCGCCACGGGACGGCTCGCGTATACCCAGGCCGAGTCACCGAACTGGTGGACCAGCCGCATCCGCTTCCGCCGCCCGGAGTCGATCCTGGAACTCGAAGGGGAGCGCCTGTACAAGGTGCGGTGGCTGCCACAGCCGAATTGAGAATTCTGAACTCTCAATTGATGTGAGCTTGACCGCCGGGGCTCGCCGGCGTAGTGTGCGCGCAGTCACGCACACTGGACGCACCCACCGGACCCCGCACGTGGGGGACTGCGTGCTCAGCCATTCTCGTCGGCGTACACCCAGGAGCAGTCATGACCACTCTCGTGCGACACATGCTGGTCGGCAAGGCCGCGGTTCACACCGTGGGCCCGGACGACACCGTGCTCGATGCCCTTCGCGTGATGGCCGAGCACAACATCGGCGCCGTGATGGTGATGGGCGATGGCGCGCTGGTCGGCATCCTGTCCGAACGCGACTACGCCCGCAAGATGGTGTTGCACGGCAAGGCGTCGCACGACACGGACGTTCGCGAGGTGATGACCCCCGAAGTCGTCAGTGTCTCGCCCGCCTGGACCTGCGATCAGTGCATGGCCATCATGACCGAGCGGCACGTCCGACACCTGCCGGTGATGGAGGAGGGGCGGCTGATCGGCGTCATCTCGATCGGTGACGTGGTCCGTGCCGTGGTCCAGGAGCAGCAGTCCACGATCAGCACGCTCGAAAACTTCATCATGAGCGGCGGCTAGCCGTCGCGTAACGTCGGTGATCAGCGCCTCGCGCCGAGCGGCACGAAGGCCAGCGCGTTGTTGGCGTTCATCGGGATCACCAGCTGGTTGGCGCCGGCGTCGTAGCACATCGAGGCGGCGCTCGGGATGTTGGTGGCGATCAGGTCGGTCGGCTGCCCGGGTCGCATCCGCGACACGCCACCCTGCATGACGCTGCTGACGTACTTGGTGCCGTCGGCCATGATCACCAGTCCGTCGTTGCCGGCTTGCGCGGCCTGCTCGGTCTTGAGCAGCGCGCCGGCTGGCGACAACGTGAGCACGTCGGGTGTCAGCATGTTGACCACCACCAGGTTGCCCTGTGCGTCGAGCGCAATGCCATTGGGCCGCCGCAGCGGCGCGCCCTGCAGCAACCGGGTGGCGGCGCCGTCCGGCGTCACTTTCCATACCTGCCACGTCGCCGCGTCGGTCTCCTGCTGGCCGCCGGTGACCGTGCCGTAGACGGTGCCGTCGCGCGCCACGGCGATGTCGTTGAACCACTCCACCGCCGGCACACGCGTCTCGCCAGCGGGCACGCCTGTCGCCAGGGTGAACCGACGGATGACGGCGACGCCCTTGTCGTCGGGACCGGTGCTGCCATCGCGATCGGCCAGGTACAACGTGCCGTCGACGATGTCGCTGCCATAGGGCTCGTTGAGCACCAGCGGCGGGCTCAGGTTGGCGCGCGCGGCGCCGGCATTCTGCACGCCAATCCACCGCGCGGTGTGCACCGATCCGTCGTGGTTGAGCAGCGACACCCAGGCGTTGTTGGCCTGCACGTTCTGCGGCACGCCACGGTTGGGCACCACGATCAGCTTGCGGACCGGATCGTAGGCGCAACTCTCGGCCGAGTAGATGGCGCCGTACACCTTGACGTTGGCAGAGGTCGCCGCGAAGCTTGCCGTCGCCGAGGGCTCAACCGGAAGCCCGAGCGCGTTGCCCACCAGGTACGGCACCGCCGTCGTCTGCTGCGCCAGCATCACGCCGGCGCCAAGTCCCACCGCGAGCGCCGCAGCGCCCGTCACCATGCTTGTCTTTGTCACGCTCTCCTCCGAGGCGTCCGATCATAGCGTGCATGGTTGCCGCGCGCGGGTCCGCAGCGCCACCCTGGGACGGACGTGGGAGAATGCGCGCGTCCCTCGTCCCAGGAGCTCTCACGCATGCAGCGCTGGTCCCTCTCCTTCCTCTCGTTCGGCCTGGTCACTGTCATCGGTGTCGCCCTTGGCGGATCGTCGTGGCTCATCCCTGGTGTGGGGGCACAGGCCCCGCCCGCCCAGCGTGGCGCCAAAGCGGCGCCAGACGTGCCGATTGAGCCGCGTGCCCCGGCCACGGTCAAGGAAGGGTCCTCCTGGGTGCCTCCGATGCCGACGATGGAGCAGGTGGCGCCGCCTGCTGGCTGGCAGCAGCCGGGCGAGGAGGTGCCGGCGATGCCACTCACCTTGTTGCGTCTGCCTCGCACCAACGTCTGGCGAGCCAAGTACCCGGCCCTGGACTTCCATGTCCACGCGCGCGGCCTGACCAGCAAGGCCGCCTACGACGAGCTCGTCGCGCTCATGGACGACATCGGCATGGGCGCCATCGTCAACCTCAACGGCGGCACTGGCGCGGAGCTCGATTCGGTGCTCGCGGCGGGCGTGCCCTACAAGGACCGCGTCGCCAACTTCATCACCTTCAGCGCGGAAGGCATCAACGAACCCGGGTGGTCGCAGAAGTTCGCCGGCGAGATGGAGCGTGCCTTCAAGGCCGGGGCGCAGGGCATGAAGGTCTCCAAGCAGCTCGGCGTCGGCGCCAAGAACCCGGACGGCTCCTTCATCCAGGCCGACGACCCGCGGCTCGATGCGGTGTGGGCGATGGCGGCCAGGTACGACAAGCCGGTGATGATTCACCTGAGCGACTCGATCGGCCGCTTCTACCCGATCGGTCCGAAGAACGAGCGCTACGAGGCCGGGCTCTGGCATCAGAAGGGCGACGAAAGCGTCAACTACTTCAAGAGCGGGCCGTCCAACGACGTGATCGAGAAGGCGCGTCAGGAAATGCACCGCAAGCACCCGAAGACGCGGTTTGTCAACGCCCACATGGCGATGCTGTACTACGACCCCGAAAAGCTCGCGACCTTTCTCGACACGTACCCCAACGCCGACATCGAAATCTCGGCCACCGTGCAGGACCTTGGCCGTGCGCCGCGCTTCTGGCGTGCCTTCCTGATCAAGTACCAGGACCGGGTGTTGTTTGGCACCGATGGCAGCCAGTCGCGCGGCGCCGACGAGTTCTGGCGGCCGCACTGGCGCGCGCTCGAGACCCTCGACGAGTACTTCCCGCACCCGGCCCAGGTGCGCACCCCGCTCGGGTCACCGGGACACGGTCGCTGGCACATCTCCGGCCTCGGATTGCCCGACGCCGTGCTGCGCAAGGTCTACTACCAGAATGCCCTGCGGCACCTGCCGGCGCTGCGCGCCTCGATCGAGCGGCAGATGGCCGCGCGGGCCGCGGCACGACCCGCGGCTCCGAGCGCCGCACGATGAGCAGGGGGCGCATCGGTGGGGGCGGCCGGCCGGGCCTCATCACGGTGGTCCTGGGGTTGGCGGCCACGACGCTGTTCTGGACCGGCCTGCCGGCTGCGCAGGGGCAGCGGCCGACCGCCACTCGCCCGGCCTCTCGGCCCCCGGTGGACACGCCGTGGCCGATGTATGGACTGGACGCCGCCGAGACGCACTACAGCCCGCTGACCCAGATCGCCGAGGGCAACGTCGCGCAGCTCGGCCTGGTGTGGTCTGCCGAGCTCGACGCCTTCCCAGGCCAGATCCAGGGGACGCCGCTCGTGGTCGACGGCACCATCTACGCCACCGGCCCGTGGAGTGTGGTGATGGCCGTGGACGCCCGCACGGGCAAGGTGAAGTGGCGGTGGGATCCGCAGATTCCCCATCCGACGTTCAAGACTGACGAACGTGGCCTGCGCACGCGGCTCGGCCCGAGTCTGTGCTGCGGCCCGGTCAATCGCGGCGTCGCCTACCACGACGGCAAGATCTTCGTCGGCACGCTCGACAGCCGTCTGGTGGCCCTCGATGCGCGCAACGGCCGCACCGTGTGGAGCACGCAGGTGGCCAGCAAGGCTGACGATTACAGCATCACCAGCGCACCTCGGGTGATCAAGGGGCGGATCATCACCGGCAGCAGCGGCTCGGAGTTCGGCGTCCGCGGCTTTGTGGCCGCCTACGACGCGCAGACCGGCAAGCAGGTGTGGCGATTCTGGACCGTGCCCGGTGACCCGAGCCTCGGCTTCGAGAACGCGGCGATGGAGCGCGCCGCCACGACCTGGAACGGCGCCTGGTGGAAGTACGGCGGCGGCGGCACGCCGTGGGACGGCATGGCCTACGACCCGGAACTCGACCTGCTGTACATCGGCACCGGCAATGGGTCGCCGTGGTCGCGCGAGTTACGCAGCCCCGGTGGCGGCGACAACCTGTACCTCTGCTCGATCCTGGCCATTCGCCCAGACACCGGCGAGTACGTCTGGCACTACCAGACCACGCCAGCCGACAACTGGGACTACGCCAGCACGCAGCCGATCGTGCTGGCCGACCTGAAGCTGGAGGGCCGGGTGCGCAAGGTGCTGATGCAGGCCCCCAAGAACGGCTTCTTCTACGTGATCGACCGCGCCACCGGCGCGTTCATCTCGGCACAGCCGTTTACCACGGTGACCTGGGCGAGCGGCATCGACCAGACGACGGGGCGGCCCATCGAAACGCCCGAGGCCAACTACGGCACGACCGGCCAGCGCCTGTCCCCCGGTTCCAACGGCGCGCACAGCTGGCACGCGATGGCCTGGCACCCGGGCGCCGGACTGGCCTACATCCCCGGTCAGCACACCACCGGCACCTATGCCTGGGATCCCGATTTCCAGCACCAGATGGGACGCATGAACACCGGCCGTCCGCGCAACCGGCCGGCCCCGGTCGATGCTGCCACCCATCCCGGTGGTGCGGCTGCCCCGCCTGCACCGGCCGTTCCGGCAGCGTCGCCTGTGACGCCGGTGCGCCGCCCGCCCCAGATCGTCGGCGCAGGTGGCGGGCAGCAGCAGGGCGCCTTCCTGGTCGCCTGGGATCCCGTCGCCCAGAAGGAGCGCTGGCGATTGACCTTCGATCGCCCCGGGATCACCGGGGGGACGCTGGCCACGGCCGGGAACCTGCTGTTTCACGGCTCCAACGACGGCTCCTTCAGTGCGTACACGGCAGATACCGGTGAGAAGCGCTGGTCGGTGATGCTGTCACCCGGCTTTGCCAACCCGGTCACCTACACCATCGACGGCGTGCAGTACGTCACCGTGGCCACGGGCCGCAGCGGCACACAGGCGCCCGGTCGGCTGTATACGTTTGCTGTGGGCGGCACGGCCGTGGTGCCGACGATGGCGCCGGTCGCGCCTCCGGAAGACCCATCCGGAATCAACACCGCGGCCGCCATCCAGAGGCCGAATTCGATCGCGTCGGACTACCGGACGAGCCCGGACGGGCGCTGGTGCAGCAGTTGTGCGGGGGCTGCCATCAGCCGACCGTCGTCACCCGTTTCAGGCAACCCGAGGACGGCTGGCGCGAGACGGTGGCCAACATGGTGGGCCGAGGCATGGCCGGCACGCCGGACCAGCGCGAGACGATCATCAAGTACCTGGCGCGTCATCGCGGGCCTGAAGGCCGCTGAGGGTTCACTCAGGGCGACCCGGACGCCCCTCGCCCTCGGCTGTTGGACCTGCAGCCTCGGCCGGGGCGTCCAGGTGGTCCGCCATGACGCTGGTGTAGCAACTCGGGCAGATCCCGTGGCTGAAGCGCGTGCCGGTGCGGGCCGTGATGTAGCTCTCGACGTTCTGCCAGTAGTTCTCGTCGTCGCGGATCTTGCGGCAGTACGAGCAGATGGGCAGGTAGTCCTGCAGGGTCTTGACTTCGGCAAGTGCGGTCTGCAACTGCGCGACCAGTCGCTCCCGCTCGGCGTCGGCTGCCTTGCGGGCCGTGACGTCGCGTGCCACCGAGTAGATCACACCGCGCTCTCGGTCGGGTGTGGCGTTCCACAGGAGCCAGCGCCATGAACCGTCCTTGCACCGATAGCGGTTTTCGAAGGCGCGAGCCTGGCCACCCGCCCGGACCTCGCCGTTCTGCTGCAACGTGCGCTCGCGGTCGTCGGGATGGACGAACTCGATCGAAGGCCGGGCCATGAGTTCGGCCCGGGTGAACCCGAGCGTCGTCTCCCACGCCGGATTGAGGCGCTGGAAATACCCGGAGAAGTCAGCCACGCAGAGCAGGTCGAGGGACAGCTCGAAGAAGCGTCGCTCGGTCGCGCCCGCCTCGCTGGTGGCGGTGGACTCGGATCCGGCCGCTGCGGCCCGGCCCGGGCCGGTGGAGTGGTCGTTGTCTATCATTGGCGTGACGCGCGCCAGAGCCTCGGTAGCGGCATTGGACGCTGATTTGCTGATCTTAGACGACGTCGGTCTGTGGCCTGGCCGCGCTGGACCGCAGCTGGCCGGGACGGCTTGGCGGCAGGGAGGTGGCGCTGTCGTGCAGCGCCCACGCGTTCTCGAGGGCGGCACCGCTGGCGGTGTTGTCGAAGATGCACCAGGCCTCGACACCGGCGGGGGCGAGGTCGAGATCGGTGGCCAGCCGATCGAGAGAGGCGGGTTCGTACGGGGACCAGTAGGTCCGCGGCGAGCCATGCAGGCGGTAATAGACCAGTCCGGACCAGCCGCCAGGTCGGTCGGCGCCAGGGGCCAGTGGCGGGTCGGCGGCGACACGGGCGACCGCATGACGCGCGAGCAGGGCGTCGGCCACGGGCGTGAACCACGTCGGATGTCGAGGCTCCCAGGCGACCAGCCCCTGGTATCTGTCGCGCAGCAGGGTCAGGAACGTCGTGGCGACGCGACGGTCGAACTCAAACGACGGCGGCAATTGCACGAGCAGTGGACCGCGTCGCTCTCCAAGACCGGACGATTCATCGAGGAAGCGCTCGAGTGGCTCGCGAGCGCGACGCAGTCGCTGGTCGTGGGTGATCGCGCGCGGCATCTTCACCGAGAACCGGAAGTCGGGCGGCACCGCTGCCGCCCACGTCTCGTACGTCCTGCTGGCGTGCGGGCGGTAGAACGAGGAGTTGATCTCGGCGCAGGTGAGCCGTCGGGCGTACCGCTGCAGGTGCGTGCCGTCACCGGCAAAGATCTCGGCCATGGCCCTCGGGACCGACCACCCGGCGGTCCCGATACGCAGTCTGCTCGGCACAGCCTCAGTATCGCCCCCGGCAGGCGTGGGCCCGAGGCCGGAAGGCCGGACGCGCGGGCCGCGCTTGCCCGTCGGCGACCATTCGCAGCAGAATGCGCGCATCGGTTCAAGAATGACTGCGGGGTCGTGAGGTCTTCACGCCACCCAGGTCAGCCGACCGGTCAGGAGCTCATACGTGAAGAAGACGACGATCTGGACTGGCGTGCGGCAAGTCACGCGCCGGGAGTTTGTGGGCCGCGCCATCGCGACCGGCGCGGTGCTCTCGCAGGCGCCGGCCTTCCTGCGTGGGCAGAACCTCAACAGCAAGCTGAACATCGCCGTCATTGGCGCCGGAGGGCGCGGGCGCGCGAGCCTCAACGAGTTGACCATCAACCCCGCCGAGCCACCGAAGCGGACCGACGGCAGTGGGGCCCTCGGCAAGCACCCCGACGAGAACATCGTCGCCCTGTGCGACATCAACCGGGAGTCGCTCGACTCAGCCGGCGTGCGGTACCCGCAGGCCAAGAAGTTCACCGACCTGCGCGAGGTGTTCGACGACCCCAAGCCCTACGACGCCGTCGTCGTGGCCACGGCCGAGCACACGCACGTGTTTGCCACCTACCTGGCACTGACGCACGGCAAGCACGTGTATTGCGAAAAGCCGCTGGCCTACAACATCTGGGAGACCCGCCTGATCCGCGAGACGTCGCGTCGCTATCCGACCTTGTCCACGCAGATGGGCAATCAGGGCCATGCCTCGCCGATGCGCCGCAAGATCAAGGAAATCCTCGACACCGGCGTCATCGGCAAGGTCAACGAGGTCCACGTCTGGGCCGACCGGGCCTGGGGCCTGCAGGACGCGCCATCGGCGGAGAAGTTCGACAAGCCGCACGGCTTCTACAACGGCATCCAGATCGTCGATCGCTTCCCGGAAGTGATGCCGGTGCCGGCGCACATCGATTTCGATCTCTGGATCGGTCCCGCCCCCGAGCGGCCGTACCATGCCACCTACTTTCCGGGCCCGCGCTGGTACCGCTGGTGGGACTTCGGCAACGGCACGATGAGTGACCTCGGCAGCCACGACAACGACGTGCCGTACACCGTGCTGGATTTGTGGCGGCAGGACGCCAAGGCGGGACGCTATCTCGCGCCGCTGACCGTCGAGGCCGAGTCGCCCAACGTGCCCACGCCACACAAGGAACTCGCGCCCGCGACGTTGAAGGCCACGTACACGTTCGCCGCCGTCGGCAACCAGCCAGCCCTCACCCTGGTCTGGCATCAGGGCGACAGCAAGCCGGCCGGCTGGACCGAGGCCTGGGGCCGCCGTTCGTGCGTCTTCATGGGCGAAAAGGGCATGCTGCTCGGCGACGGCAAGTTGCTGCCCGAGGATCGCTTCGTCGACTTCAAGCAGCCTGCCGAAAGCCTGCCGCGCTCACCCGGGCACTGGGTGGAGTGGGTGGACTACGCCAAGGGCAACGGACCGGTGCCCGGCTCGAACTTCCAGTACGGGGCGTGGACGACCGAAGCCAACCATCTCGGCAACGTGGCCTACCGCACGGGCAAGAAGATCGACTGGGATTGGCAGAACATGGTGGCCAGAAACGCCCCGGAAGCCACCCCCTACATCCGGCGCCCCGCGTACCGCAAGGGCTGGGACGACATTCTCAAGACCACGTAGGTCGCGGCTGAGGCTGGACGTCAATTACTTTGCAGGAGGTCGCCACTGCTCAAATGGAGTGGCGGCCTCGTCACATGTGCTTCCCCGCGGAGATCGGTCCGCCGCAAATGTCAGCAGAGACTGTCGTGTTCACCTCGCGCCGCGCCGTGCGCCTCAAGCGTGTGCAAGGGGCCAGGCACGTGCTGGTAGGCCTGACACTGGCCTTGGGAGGTATCTCCGCCTTGCGGGACGGACACCACGCCTCGTGGCTGGACGTGGTCGCGATCGGCTCCGGGCTGCTGTTGCTGGCCGCCTTTGCGGCGGAGATGCGGCAAGCCCGCTCGACCTCGGCGCATCCGGCGCATGGCGTCGGCTGGGTGGACATCTTCGCCGCCGCCGTGACGGCCGTCGAAGCACTGCACTTGCAGCACAAGGGCAAGATTGGCTTGCCGGTGGCCTATGGGCTGCTGGCGCTGCTGCTGCTCACCCTCGGTCTGATGCACGAGCGGCTCCAGCGGCTGCGACGACTGGTCGTAGACGCACAGGGGTTCGACATCCGCACGGCGCCCTGGTCGCGCCTGCGCCTGTCCTGGGCCGACGTGGCTGAGGTGCGCACCGTCGGGCACGTCATGACGTTTGTCGGACACGACGGCCGTCAACACCGACTGAACCTGCGCGACGCGGCAAGCAGCGCCGCCCTCATCGCGGTGCTCGAGCGCCACGCCGCAACTGCGCTCGCGCCCCCGCCCCCGCCCCCAGCGTCGCCAGAACCCGAAGGCCCTCCCGAAACTGCTCCCGACCCTGTGGCGACGTCGTCGTAACGCGACGGCACCTACGCCCGTCGCGCCGTCATCACACCGCGGTCGGCCACCGTGTCCTGGTAGCGGCACTCCACAAACCCCGCCTCGCGCAGCATGCCTTCGTACTCGGAGGTGGCGTAGCACCGCCCCTGCGACGCGTGCATCAGCAGGACCGAATACTCGGCCACCGCCACCGGCCCGTTCTTGGCGGCGTTGATGAATGCGTCGTGAATCACGATCATCCCGCCGGGCTCGAGGCTCGCGTGCGAGTTGGCCAGCAGGTGGCACACTTGTGGCTCGTCCCAGTCGTGCAGGACGTTGGAGAACAGGTGCACGTCGTGACCGTCCGGCAGAGGCTCCCGGAAAAAATCGCCCGCGACGACCGCGACGCGCGACGAGAACCCGCGCTCGGCGACCAGGGCCGTGGCAATCGGGACGACGGGCGGTTGGTCGAGAACCGTGGCGTGCAGGTGCGGGTGTCGTGCGGCCACCGCGCAGGCGTAGATGCCCGACCCGCCTCCGATGTCGAGCAGGCGCGCGTGGCGGGTGAGGTCCACGGCGCGCCCGAGTGCCTCGCCGAGATAGAGGCCGCGGCAGTCCATCGCCGCCGTGAATCTGCGGGCGAACGTCTCGTCCCGCATGGCCACGTGCCAGTCCTTGCCACCCCCGAGGCCTCCCCAGTCGGCCGGCTGTCCGGTTTGCAGCACGCGGACGAAGTCCTGCACGAACTGGCGCTCCTTCAGCGCGGCGTAATACGGCGCGTGATACCACGGGGACCCGGCTGTCAGATGCTCACGCGCG
>Ga0136633_1000560_pt1 | contig 28361 bp, 21 predicted proteins | sample AntDrymeUQ832206_2_FD_105494 | JGI IMG/M metagenome (GOLD analysis project Ga0136633, IMG submission 105494) | Polar desert sand microbial communities from Dry Valleys, Antarctica - metaG UQ83 (22.06) | ecosystem: Environmental > Terrestrial > Soil > Desert | place: Antarctica: Dry Valley... | reverse complement strand
TTTTGGCGGACGCGACCACCCCGCTCCCGCCGCCCGAAGCGGACCCACCCCCTACCCGGCCGGCCGTTGTTCGACGACCGGCTGCGACCGCTAGCGGACCCGTGCCGTCCGGGTCACGCCGCGTGTCGTGGGACTCGGCCAGCGCGATCGTCGTCGGCGCGTTGATCGGCGTCAGGACACCGCCCGGGCCGATCTCGGAGATCAGCAGGCCTTCGCCGTTGGCCACCGAGACGGCGTAGGCGCCGGGCTCGCGCGGGCCCTCGCCGCCGGCCGGCGGCACGACGAAGGAGTTCGTGGTGTGCACGCCGCCGGAGGACTGCACGGGCAGCGTCTGGCGCAGCAGCGGCAGCGTCGGGTCGCTGATGTCGACCACCTCGACGCCCGGGAATGCGGAGACCGGACGCATCTGCGCCGACGGCGGCGCAAGCACCGTGAGCTGCTGGACCGAGATGAAGACCTGCTTGCCGTCGGGCGAGAGGTTCACGTACGCCCCGCAGTCGATGTCGATGAGCACCTGCTCGCACTCCTCGCCTCGGTAATGCGAGAGCAGCACCGGCTTGGTCGGGTCCTTGATGTCGTAGAGCAGGAAGCCCGACTCCGGGTAGGCGGTCGCGATCACCATCAGGTCGCCCTTGACGTCCATCTCGCCGGTGACGATCGGCCGGTCGCCGAGCACCTTGTCGAGCGGGTCGAAGAAGACCTTGGTGGCGCCGCAGGAGAACTTGTGGGTGGTGATGTCGAGATGGTCGTGGCCGGTCGCCGCCGGCATCGCGCGGGCGGTCTCGGCCGTGCACGGGCCCGACGGCGCCGCGGGCGCCGGGACTCGCTTCATCGCCGGCGTGGTCGCCGGCTTGCGCGCCTCGCCCCACTTGTACTGGGTGTCGTGGTCGGCCCGGGCGGGGGCGGCGAGAGCGGCGACGAGTGCGGCGAGGAGGAGAAGCGGGCGGGCCATGGCAGCTGACAACGCGTGCGAGACCCGGGACTTGCGTCAGCGCCTGCGGCCCCAGCCGGCCTTGAAGGCCAGCGTGGTCGGCCCTTCGGCCAGGCTGCCCGTCTCGTCGCGCCGCGAGACGCGCTTGATCTTGGCGCGCGGAAGCACCGCGGTAGTGAAGCGCTTGTGGCGCTCGGCCGCCGAGCACAGCGATTCGAGCAGCTCGTCGACGGCGCCGCCAAGCGAGTCGTCACCGGCTCCGGAGGACAGCTCGACGCAGATCCCGCCTCCGGGCGCGTCGGAGAGCGCAAGACGCACTTGGAAGCCCGCCGCACGCGCGTACCCGTCCACGTTGAGGCCGGCGACCGTCAGCCGCACCTCGCGGCGCAGCGTGACCTCCATCACCGTGTCGGCGACGAACGGGTGACGGCCCACCTGTCCGGTGAGCCGCCAGTGGCGGCCGTCGTCGCCGCTGCGCGCGGCCGTACCGAGCCAGGGGAGCCACGACGGCCACATGCGCGCGTTCCAGAGCAGGTCCCACACGGCGTCGCGGCTGGCGTGGGTCTGGCGCGTGACGGCGATGCCCTGCGCGGGCGCCGTGTGATCGGTCCAGCTCGCGCCGTCCCACCAGCGCAGATCGCCGGACCCGTGGGGGTCCGGGTGCCATCCGGCGAATTGAAGTTCAGCGGGCGCGCCCATGAGCCGCATATCGGCAGTTCGTTGCCGGACCGCGAGTTTCGGGGCCGCGGGGCGTTCCAACAGGGGATGCCCCGCCTCCTGCTCGTCCTCGCGCTCTCCCTCGTTTCCGCCCTCGCCCTGTCGGCCCCCGCGGGGGCCCAATCCGGACTGATCACCGAGTCCTACCGCGTCCCGTCGGTCGACGGCGCCGAGGTCTACGTCGAGGTCACGCGTCCCAAGGAAGGCAAGAGCCCGGTCATCCTCACGTACTCGCCGTACAACGTCCTGGGCGAGCCGAACCCGTCGCAGGACTCGCTGACCAACCGGTACGGCCCTCGCGGCTACGCCCGGGCCTCCGGCGACGTACTGGGCACCCGCAACTCGAGCGGCTGCTGGGACTACGGCGGACCCAAGGAGCAGCAGTCGGGCGTCGATCTCGTGAACTTCCTGGCGTCCCAGCCCTGGTCGAACGGCAAGGTCGTGATGATCGGGACCTCCTACGACGGGACGACCGCGAACATGGTCGCGGCGCGCGCCAAGGACGCACCGGGACTCGCCGGCATCGTCCCGATCGCGGCGATCTCGCGCTGGTACGGCTACGCCTACTCACACGGGATCCGCTACTCGGGCAACTCGCAGAACCCGACCGATGAAGGTGCCGACACGCCGCTGGCGTTCGACTTCGGCTTCGCCGCCCATCCGCCGACCGATCCCAACGCCTACCCGACCGCGCTCACCGACCGTGTGATGCCCTGCGGGCGCGACGAGCACACCGTCAAGGGCTACGACACGTCACCCGACTACGACCAGTTCTGGCTCGACCGCGACTACCGCAAGGACGCCGCGAAGTTCACGGTGCCGGCGCTGATCGCCCACGGCTGGCAGGACTTCAACGTCAAGCAGGAGGAGGGCCTCAGCCTGTGGGATTCGCTGACCGCGGCGACGCCGTGGAAGGGCCTGTACGTCTGGCAGGCCACGCACGCGAGCCCGAGCGGCGCCGAGTGGGACGAGATGCTCGACGCGTTCTTCGAGCGCTTCCTGAAGGGCAACGCCGGGTCGCCGCTGCCGAAGTCCGGCAAGGTCTACACGCAGTCGCGTGACAGCGCCAAGGAGCTCGACATCGAGTCCCCGGCGTCGTTCCCGCCGCCCAAGACGGGCGATCTCGAATTGAAGCTCGGGCGCGCGCCCGCCGGCACGCTCGGCGGCAAGGGCGGCGGCGAGCCCGTCTCCTACACGGACGCCTCCAACGGCCAGGAAGAGGCCTACGCCAACGACTTCTCCGCCGAAAGCAGCTTCCGCACCTATGCCTCGGAGCCGCTGACGGCCGACGCCCGCATCGCCGGCTCGCCGGCGCTCGATCTCGAGTTCCAGGTCAATCGCGACGCCGGCCACCTCGTTCCGATCCTCTACGACGTGCCGCCGACCGGGGACCCCGTGCCGATCACGCGCGGCTTCCTCAACATCCGCTACCGCGATGGCCTCGCAAAGGAGGTCCCCGCGACCGCGAACGCCCCGATGCGGGCCGTCGTGACCCTCAAGCCGCAGGACTGGACGGTCCGCGCGGGCAACAAGCTCGTCCTCGTGGTGGCCAGCTCGAACGTCGGCTGGGCCGTCCCCGAGAAGGCCGGGCTGACCGTGCAGGTCCGTCACGACGCCTCGCGCCTGCTGCTGCCGATCGTCGGAGCCGGCAGGGATGCGCCCGCCGGCACCTCGCCGATCCCGGGTGCGGTCAAGCCGAGCGAGCCGATCCCCACCGTCGCCGCCGCCAAGAAGGCCCTGACGCTGAAGGTGCGGGGAGCCAAGCGCGCCCTGAAGATCTCCGGGCGCGCCCCGAAGGGCATCCGGGTGGCGCTGAAGGTCTTCCGCGGCAAGAAGGTCGTCGCGCGCAAGACGATCGTGGCCAGGAAGGGGACCTTCGCGGCCCGCCTCAAGGTCAAGCGCAAGGGCTCCTACCGCGTGGTGGCGTCGATTCGCACCCGCGACGGCCTCGTGACACGCTCGGGCCGGGCAAAAGTCCGCTGATAGCGTGGCGGCCAGCTCTTGGCCGCCGACCGCATCATCGTCTTCGACACCACGCTGCGTGACGGCGAGCAGTCCCCTGGGATCTCGCTGAACCCGGCGGAGAAGCTGGAGATCGCCCACCAGCTCGCGCGGCTCGGCGTCGATGTCATCGAAGCCGGCTTCCCGATCGCCTCGCCGGGGGATTTCGAAGCGGTCCAGGGCATCGCGCGAGCCGTGGGCGGGCCGGTCATCTGCGCGCTGGCCCGCGCCCACGCCGCCGACATCGAACGCGCGGGGGCCGCCGTCCGTGACGCCGAGCGGCCCCGCATCCACACGTTCATCTCGACGTCGGACATCCACATCGAGCACCAGCTGCAGTCGACGAGGGCGGACGTGCTCGCCCAGGCCCGGGCCGCGGTCGCCCACGCGAAGTCGCTCTGTGAGGACGTCGAGTTCTCGCCTATGGACGCGACCCGCGCCGATGCGGAGTTCACCGCGTCCGTGCTGCAGGTGGCGCTCGACGAGGGCGCGACCACGATCAACATCCCCGACACCGTCGGATACGCGATGCCGCTGGAGTTCGCGGCGTTCCTGGGCCGGCTCTACGAGCTCGTCCCCGATCTCCGCGATGTCGTGCTGTCGGTCCACTGCCACGACGACCTCGGGCTGGCCGTCGCGAACTCGTTCGCCGGGTTGCAGGCGGGAGCGCGGCAAGTGGAGGTCGCGGTCAACGGCATCGGGGAGCGCGCCGGCAACGCGTCGCTCGAGGAGATCGTGATGCTGCTCGAGACGCGCAAGGCCGACGTCGGCTTCTCGACCGGCGTCAACACGCGCGAGATCGCCCGCGCCTCGCGCCTGATCAGCCGCCTGACCGGTTACGCGATCCAGCCCAACAAAGCGATCGTGGGGCGCAACGCGTTCGCCCACGAGTCGGGAATCCACCAGGACGGCGTGCTCAAGGAGCGCTCCACCTACGAGATCATGGACGCGACGTCGATCGGTCTCGAGGCCAACGCGCTCGTCCTCGGCAAGCACTCCGGCCGCCATGCCCTGCGCAGCGCGCTCGAGGAACTCGGCTTCGCGATCGACGGTGCAGCGCTGAACGCTGCGTTCAAGCGCTTCAAGGAGATCGCCGACCGCAAGAAGCAGGTCACGGCAATGGACCTCGAGGCGATCGTCACCGACGAGCTGCGCGTCACCACGAGCGCCTGGACGCTCGCCTGGTTCGATGTCGAGGCCTCGACCCGGCGCCCGCCGCACGCCCGCGTGGCGCTGCGCACGGCCGACGGCGACGAGATCGAGGGCGACTTCCACGGCGACGGCCCGATCGACGCGATCTTCCGGGCGATCAACGCCGCCACCAAGCGCGAGGCCCGCTTGCGCGACTTCCGCATCGACGCCGTCACCGGCGGCCAGGACGCCCTCGGCGAGGCGAGCGTCGTGCTCGAGCTCGGCGGCTCCACCGGCTCGGGGCAGGGCGTGTCGCCGGACATCATCGAAGCGGCCACACTCGCCTACGTACGGGCGCTCTCGAACGCCGAGCGGCGGGTGCTCGAGGCCGCCGAGGCGTCCGAGCCGGCGGACGAGCTCTCTCCGACGCCGTAGCCGACCGGGGCGCCGAAGGGCGATGTGGCGCGCCGAGAGGCGACTTGTTTACCCAGTCGGTACATAACTCGACTCTCGGCGAGATGTGCCTTACCCGCCGGCTCCGGCGAGGTTCCGCCCCTGCACCCGCGCGGCGGCGAGTGTGGCGTCACGGCGGCGGCCGTCCATCAGGTTCGCGCCCATGACGTTGCCGGCCGTTTCGTCGGGCGTCACCACGCGCACGCGGGCCCCGCGTGCGCGCAGGACCTGCATCTCGGCGAGCAGCGCGGCGTGGGTCGCCAGGCGCAGGGCACCAAAGGGGGACTTCGCGAGCCGGGGCGATCCGGTCGGGACCAGGCAGAGCACTTCGGCGCCACGGCGAGCTGGCGCCGCGTCCAGGTTCGTCGGGCTCCAGAGGCCGCCGTCGACGTACTCGCGATCGCCGATGCGGGTCGCGGCGAACATCCACGGGACCGCGCAGGACGCCATCACGGCCTGGGCGACGCTGGCAGAGGGGGAGCCGGGCTCGCCGAAGATCACGCGGCGGCCGCTGCTGCGATCCACGGTGGCGATGCGCAGGCGCCCATCGAACCGCGCGTCGAGCGTCTTCAGGAAGCCGCCGAGCCCCGGCGGGCGGCGCTTGGGCTTCGGCCCGACGGCCAGCAGCGTGCGCCGCACTGCGGCACCGCCGGGCGCCGCGACCGACAGCGCGAGCGGAGCGAGCGGAGCCGTGACCGCGGTGGTCAGTCCGGCCGCCGTCCGCAGAACCCCGCGGAAGCGCCCCGAGCCCTCCTCGGCCGGGGGGTGCTCCTCGTCGGCCGGGGCGACCGCACTCGAGTCCGGGGCCGGCGGGGCGTGCAGGTCCTCGTCGGGCGAGTGCCCGGCCGCGAGGGCGGCGGCGATGATCGCTCCCGCCGACGTGCCGAGGAAGTAGTCGCACTCGCGCATGTCGATGCCGGAGGTGTCATGGATGCCGGAGAGCAGTCCCTGTAGCCAGACGGTTCCGAGCGTCCCTCCGGCTCCGAGGACGATCACGTCGGGCCGGGTTCGGATCATCGGCGCCATCGTCTTCAGCGTAGGTTCCGGCCCAACCGCATACAACTGTACGTGATAACGTACAGACCCGATGGCCGTTGCCGACCCCTCAGTACCCAGCCTCGGGCCGCGGGTGAAGAACCTCCGCGAGTCAGCCGGCCTCAGCTTGCGCGACCTCGCCGAGCGCTGCGGCGTCTCGGCCCCGATGCTCAGCCAGGTCGAGCGGGGGGAGACCAGCCCGACCTTGCAGGTCGCGGCGCGGATCGCGTCCGGTCTGGACCTGCGGCTCTCGCAGCTGCTCCGGCTCGACGAGGCCGGCGCCGTCAACGTCGTGCGCAAGGCCGACCGGCGCAAGGCGCGCCGCGGCGGGCACGGCATCGAGGTGCTCACGCCGCCGCTGCCCGGCCAGCGTGCCGAGGTCTCGGTTCACCACCTCGCGCCGGGCGCGCGCACCGGCGGTCCCGGCGACCCCCCGATGCACGAAGCGGGCTCGCGCGAGACCGTCCTGGTCACGGAGGGGACGGTGTCCTTCACCTGGGACGGGGAGACCCAGGAGCTCGCCGAGGGCGACACGGTGACCTTCGACGCCGATGTCCCGCACCACTTCGAAAACCCCGGCCCCGCCGACGCGTCGCTGCTCGGGGTCGTCGCAGCGGGGCTCCGCCGCTCGTGATCACGACCCCGACCACCCTGCTCGACAAGGTCTGGGCCGCCCACGACGTCGCGCCCGGGATCCTCTACATCGACCTCCACCTCGTCCACGAGGTCACGAGCCCGCAGGCCTTCGACGGTTTGCGGCTGGCCAACCGGCCCGTGCGGCGACCCGATCGCACGCTGGCCACCGCCGACCACAACGTCCCGACCGACGGTACGCCGACCGCCGACCGCATCCGCGACGAGCTCAGCCGCACGCAGGTGCAGACGCTCGAGCGCAACTGCGCGGAGTTCGGCGTGCCCGTCTTCAGCCTGGGCTCGCGCCATCAGGGCATCGTCCACGTGATCGGCCCGGAGCTCGGCGTCACCCAGCCCGGCATGACGATCGTCTGCGGGGACTCGCACACCGCGACCCACGGGGCATTCGGTGCGCTGGCCTTCGGGATCGGGACCAGCGAAGTCGAGCACGTGCTCGCCACCCAGACGCTGGCCCAGCCCAAGCCGAAGTCCATGCGCATCACCTACACCGGAGCACTCGGGCGCGGCGTGACGGCCAAGGACCTGATCCTCGCGACGATCGGCCAGATGGGGACCGCGGGGGCGGCCGGGCACGTCGTCGAATTCGCCGGCCCGGCGATCGAGGCGCTCTCCATGGAAGGCCGCATGACCGTCTGCAACATGACGATCGAGGGCGGCGGGCGCGCGGGCATGATCGCGCCCGACGAGACGACGTTCGAGTATCTGCGCGGCAAGCCCGCGGCTCCCGCAGACCTCGACACGGCGATCGCCCACTGGAGGACCCTCAGGACCGACGAGGGCGCGACGTTCGACCGCGAGATCACCGTCGACGCGAGCGCGATCAGCCCGATCGTCACCTGGGGGACCACGCCCGCGCAGGTCGTCGCCGTCACGGCCGCCGTCCCGGCACCGCAGACCGAGACCGACGAGCGCGCCCTGGCCTACATGGACCTCGCACCCGGTACGCAGATGACCGACATCACCCTGGACCGGGTGTTCATCGGCTCGTGCACGAACTCGCGCATCGGCGACCTGCGGGCCGCTGCGGCCGTGGTGCGGGGGCAGACCGTCAGCCCGCACGTCCGCGCGATGGTCGTTCCCGGCTCCGAGCAGGTCCGCGCCGAAGCCGAAGCCGAGGGGCTCGACGAGATCTTCCGCGCGGCCGGCTTCGACTGGCGCACGGCCGGCTGTTCCATGTGCCTCGGGATGAACCCGGACACGCTGGCGCCCGGGGAGCGCTGCGCGTCCACGTCGAACCGCAACTTCGAGGGCCGCCAGGGCCGCGGAGGGCGCACCCATCTCGTCTCTCCGGAAATGGCCGCCGCCGCCGCCATCGAGGGCCGTTTCGTGGACATCCGCGCGTGGAAGCCGTAACCCTCGTCTCCGGCGGCGTCTCGGTCCTCGACCGGGCCGACGTCGACACGGACCAGATCATCCCCAAGCAGTTCCTCAAGCGCGTGCAGCGGACCGGCTTCGGCGAGTTCCTGTTCTTCGACTGGGCCAAGGAACCCGGGTGGGACCTGCCGAGGAATCCGATCCTCGTGGCCGGTCCGAACTTCGGCTGCGGCTCGAGCCGCGAGCACGCGCCGTGGGCGCTCGAGGATTACGGCTTCCGCGCCGTCGTCGCTGCGAGCTTCGCCGACATCTTCTATTCCAACTGCACGAAGATCGGGCTGCTGCCGGTGATCCTCCCGGAAGCCGATGTGCGTGAACTCATGAGCGCGGCCGAGGCGGAGATCGACCTGCCCGCCCAGGAGGTCCGCTTCGGCGGGCGCGTGGTTGCCTTCGAGATCCCCGCCGAAGCCAAGCACCGGCTCGTCAACGGCCTCGACGACATCGCCCTCACGCTCGCGCAGGTCGAGCGGATCGATGAGTTCGAGCGCTCGCGTGAGCGCCACGGACCCGTCACGACCGCCCTGTGAGCCCGGCTCGCATCGTCACGCTCCCGGGCGACGGCATCGGCCCCGAAGTGATGGCCGGCGCCCTCGCCGTGCTCGACGCCGTCGGCGACTTCGCCTACGAGGAGCACTTGATCGGCGGAGCGGCGATCGACGTGACCGGCGAGCCGCTCCCCGCGTCGACCCTCGAGGGCGCACGCTCCGCCGACGCCATCCTGCTCGGCGCGGTCGGCGGTCCCAAGTGGGACGGGGGAGAGGTCCGCCCCGAGCAGGGCCTGCTGGGCATCCGCGCCGGACTCGGCCTGTTCGCCAACCTGCGGCCCGTGCGGGCGATTCCCGCGCTGGAATCCGCGAGCCCGCTGCGTGACGTCGCCCGTACCGACCTGCTCGTCGTGCGCGAGCTCACCGGCGGGATCTACTTCGGTGAGAAGGAGGAGGGGACCGAGCGGGCGAGCGATTTGTGCGTCTACACGCGCCTGGAGGTGGAGCGGATCGCGCGCGTCGCCTTCGACGCGGCTCGCTCGCGCGTGACGAGCGTCGACAAGGCCAACGTGCTCGCGTCGAGCCGCCTGTGGCGGACGGTCGTCAGTGAGTTGCACGCGCGCGAATATCCGCATGTCACGCTTGAGCACACGCTCGTCGACAACGCGGCGATGAAGCTGATCGCCGCTCCCCGTCACTTCGACGTGATCCTGACCGAGAACATGTTCGGCGACATCCTCAGCGACGAGGCGGCGATGCTCACGGGATCGATCGGGATGCTGCCCAGCGCCTCGCTGGGAGAGCCCGGGACGCCCGGCCTGTTCGAGCCCGTCCACGGGTCGGCGCCGGACATCGCGGGCACCGGCGCGGCGAATCCGCTGGCGATGATCCTCAGCGCGGCGATGATGCTCCGGCACGGACTCGAGCGTCCGCAGGACGCCGAGCGCATCGAGCGGGCGGTCGACGGTGCGCTCGACGCGGGCCTGCGAACCGCCGACCTCGGCGGCACCGCGACGACGGCCGCCGCGCTCGACGCCGTCCTGTCGCGCCTCTAGCTCGATCTGCAACGCTCGCACCTCGCTGTCGCTCAGCGACCCCGATGCGAAGGAGGCCGGGATGTCCGATGTATTCGCAATGCTGACCGAACGCCAGAAGGCGGTGTGGGGGGCGGGTGACTGGCCGGAGATCGCCCCGACGATCGCGGACGCCTCGAGTGTCGTCGTCGACCGCCTGGGCGTCGGTCGTGATCACGACTTCCTCGACGTCGCGACCGGCAGTGGGACCGCAGCGATCCTGGGCGCCGCGCGAGGTGCACGGACCACGGGGCTGGACTTCGTCCCCAAGCTCGTGGAGGCGGCTGAGCTACGCGCCCGCGAGGAGGGTGTCGACGCCACATGGGTGGTCGGCGACGCGCAGGACCTGCCGTTCGCCGACGACAGCTTCGACCGGGTGTCGTCGGTGTTCGGCGCGATGTTCGCGCCCGACCAGGAGCGAGCCGCGGCGGAGTTGATCCGGGTGTGCCGGCCCGGCGGCCGCATCGCCGTCACCGCCTGGACTCCGGAAGGCCTCAACGGGCAGATGTTCGCGACGATCGGCAAGCACATGCCACCGCCCCCGGACGGTTTCCGTCCGCCCGTTCAGTGGGGGACCGAGGCGCGCGTGCAGGAGCTGTTCTCCGGCCACGACGTTCAGACCGAGCGCGTGATGCTGCGCTTCGAGCACGAGTCCCTCGTCGAGTTCTTCGAGTTCTTCGAGAACACGCTCGGGCCGATGGTCATGGCACGTGCGGTGCTCGAGCCCCAGGGCAAATGGGAGGCGGCGCGCGCGGACATCCTCGAGCTCTTCCGCGCCGCCAACCAGGCGACCGACGGCGGTGTGTGCACCGACGGCGAGTACCTGCTGACGACGGTCGTGCCTTCCTAACGGAGCGGGATCAGGTGCAAGCGTCCGGGCGAGGTGCGCTCGCGCTCTACCCAGGCGATGACCGCCCCGCGCGTGCCCGTGCCGATCCTGATGGCCCCGACCGCCCGCGCATCGGAGATCGTGGCCGCGTTCGACCACGCGGTGGCCGACCGCAACGCGGCGCGTAGGCGCGATCGGCGACCGGGTCGCTGTTCCTTCCAGACCAGCAGCGCGCGGTCGCCGAGGTCGCCGGCGGCGACCTCCTCGGCGGTGTAGCTCGGGTCCGAGAGCCGGCGGACCGTGGGGAACGTCCCGTCGGGCGCCTGCACGGCTGCCTCGACGACCGGCCGCGGCAGCGGTCGATCCGGCGACGACGCGCGGCTCCACGCCGCTACGAGATTTCCCGACCGCGGCACGGCGAGTGCCAGCATGCCGACCACCCCGGGCCGGATGACCGCGGGCGAACCGAAGGTGCCGGCGGCCTGGACGCGGCGCACGACGTGGCCGGGGGCCTCGGTCCAGGTCACCGCCGCTCCGCCCCGGCCGCCCGCGGCGATGGGGAACTCGGCGCCCTGCGGTCGCGCGCTGAGCGTCTGCAGGGCTCCGAAGGCCGTCGCCCCCGGCGCCAGCACCGCGGCCTGGACCTGCGGCGCACCGGCGAGTCCGTAGGGCGCAGGCAACCCGGGCTGTGGGATGGTCTGCCAGCTCACCACGATCTGCCCCGCGGTCGAACCGGCGACGCTGGGCGCGCCCGGCGTGCGACCGAGGGTCGTCGGAGCCCCGAAGCGTCCACTACGGCGGATCGCGGCGCGCACCTGATCGCCCTGGCTCCAGGCGATCACGGTCCTCCCGCCGATGCTGATCGCCACGCCGCCGATGCCGAGCGTGCCGCGCGAGGTCACGAGCGTCCTGGTGGCGCCGAACCGCCCGCCGGGCGGCGCCGAGGCGTAGCGCAACTGCGCCCCGCGCTTCCACACCGCCACGGCCGACCCGTCGGCGCCGACCGCCACCTTCGGATCGCTCGCGCGGCGGTCGAGTCGCTGGGCGTGCCGGAGCTTGGACCCGACGGCCAGTCGACCGTAGACCCCCCGCGATTCCGCGGGATCGCGCGGCCGGAAGCCCGACCACACAGTGGCACTGCGCAGAGCGCCGCCGCCTGCGACATCGAACTGCTGCACCAGGAAGCCGACCTGGGAGATGGGCCGCGGGGCGGCGGCGGCAGGGTCACCGCCGAGCGCGAGCACGGCGGCGGAGGACAGGAGAACAGCTCGGCGCATGGATTCATCATGGCGAACACGCGAGCGCAGGTAGAATCGCGGTCTCCAGCCGCTATCGGGGAGTGACCGTGGTTTCAGCAGACATCGTGTGGATGAACGGGGAATTCGTGCCTTTCGAGGACGCGAAGGTCTCTGTGCTCACGCACGCCCTGCACTACGGGACCGGGGTCTTCGAGGGCATCCGTGCCTACGAGACGCCGCGCGGCACCGCGGTCTTCCGCCACGCCGACCACATCGACCGCCTCTACAAGTCGGCCGAGCTGTACTTCATGGAGATCCCGTTCAGCAAGGACGAAATCCGCCGCGCGACCCACGAGACGATCGCCCGCAACGGCTTCAAGTCCTGCTACATCCGCCCGCTGGTCTTCCGGGGCGCCGGCCCGATGGGCCTCTTCCCGCTCAACTCCCCGGTCGAAGTCGCGATCGCCGTGTGGGAGTGGGGCGCCTATCTCGGCGAGGAGGGCAAGCAGCGCGGCGTGCGCGGCAAGGTCTCCTCGTGGCGGCGCATCTCGAGCGACTCGCTGATTCCCGCCGCCAAGGCCTGCGGGCAGTACCTGAACTCGGTGCTGGCGAAGATCGAAGCCGACAAGGCCGGCTACGACGAGGGCATCCTGCTCGACCAGAACGGCTACGTCTGCGAGGGCACCGGCGAGAACCTGTTCATCGTCAAGGACGGCAAGATCGCCACTCCGGGCTTCGCGAACGCGATCCTCGGCGGCATCAACCGCGAGTCGGCGATGGAGATCGCCCGCGACCTCGGCTACGAGGTCGTCGAGCGCAACGTCGCCCGTGGGGAGCTCTACCTGGCCGACGAGATCTTCATGACCGGCACGGCGGCCGAGCTCACGCCGCTGCGCGAAGTCGACGACCACCCCGTGGGGACCGGCGAGCCCGGTCCGATCACGCGCGCGATCCAGGAGGTCTTCGAAGACGCCCTGCACGGCCGCGCGGAGCGCTACGCGGCGTGGAACGACCTCGTGGAAGTCCCCGCGACCACCTGACCGCAAGTCCCGGCCATGGCGCGCGTTGCAGGTGCCATGGCCATCCGACTCGTCCTTGCCGCGGCGCTCGCGGCATCGCTCTGCGCCATTCCCGCCGACGCCGCGGTTTCCGCGCCGGTGCCGTGTGCCGCCGGGCTGATCGCGTCGGACGCGGCGGGCGACGCGACCTCGGAGGGGAGGACCCTTCCGGAGAGCTTGGACATCACCGAGACCTTCTTCCGGACCGACGGGTCCGTCACGACCGCGTACGTGCGCGTCGCCAAGATGTCCAAGGCGGCGCCGCCGGATCCGACGATCATCTCGCAGACCTGGACCGTCTCCTGGGACGCGGCCGGGGCGCGGCAGGGGGTCTCCGCGGTCATGAATCGCGCCGGCGAGATCGAGTACCGCAGCTCGAGCGGCGGCGTGACCACCGTGACCAAGGGCGAGGTCGTCGAGGGCGCGGGCGGGCACGTCGCCATCGTCCTGCCGGCCGCGATCGCGAAGCCCGGCGCCAAGCTGACCAAGCCGTTCGTCTCCACCAATTTCGCCACCGGCATCGCATCCACCGGGTCGAGCATCTCGATCGGCTCGGAAGCCGATCGCGCCCCCGACGGCGCCGCCTCCGGTCGGGACTACACCGTCGCCGACTGCAACGCGCCGGCGGCCGCCCTCGCGGCGGGTGCGTCGACCGCCCCCGCGGTCGCGCCCGCGTCCAAGCCGGCGCCTGCGGCCAAGACGCTCACGCTCGTCGGCGTCGCCGGCAAGACGCGCGGGCGCAAGATCTCCATCCGCCTGCGGTCCTCCGGCGAGCTCCGGCGCGTCGTCGTGACGCTCAAACAGGGCCGGCGCACGGTCGCCACGGGGTCGCTCGCGAAGATCGACGGAGCCGCCGTCGTGGCACTCAGGGCCAAGCGGCCCTTCAAGCGGGGTACGTATCGGGTGTTCGCCCGGGCCGGCGGCATCTCGGCGAGCGGCAAGCTGACGCTCAAGTAGCACGGCCGGAGGGCGGTACCGTGTGCCGCCCTCCCCATGACCTCGATCCTCACCTACGACACCACCCTGCGCGACGGGATGCAGGGTGAGGGCATGTCGCTCTCCGTCGAGGAGAAGCTGCGCGTCGCGCATGTGCTCGACCGGCTCGGGATCGGGATCATCGAGGCCGGCTTCCCGGCGTCGAATCCGAAGGAGGCCGCGCTGTTCGACCTGCTCGCCGCCGAGGACCTGACCGCCGACGTCGCGGCGTTCGGCATGACCCGCCGCCGTGAGCTCGCCGCATCGGACGACCCCGCGCTGCGCTCCCTCGCCGAGACGTTCGCGCCCGTCTGCACGATCGTGGGCAAGACCTGGGCCCTGCACCTCGAGAAGGTCGTCCGGGTGGCCCGCGACGAGAACCTCCGGATGATCGAGGACTCGGTCGCGTTCCTCGTCGGGGAGGGCAAGCGCGTCGTCTACGACGCCGAGCACTTCTTCGACGCCTTCGCCGAGGACCCGGCGTACGCGCTCGCCTGCCTGCGTGCCGCCCATGAGGCGGGCGCGGACTGGGTCACCCTGTGCGACACCAACGGGGGGACGCTGCCGCACGACGTCGCCGCGGCAGTCGCCGAGGTCTGCGCCACGTTCCCCGCCGTGGGGATCCACTGCCACAACGACGCCGAGTGCGGTGTCGCGAACTCGCTCGCCGCCGTGCGCGAGGGCGCGCGCATGGTGCAAGGCACGATGAACGGCTACGGGGAGCGCTGCGGCAACGCGAACCTCGTCTCGATCCTGCCGAACCTGGCGCTGAAGCTGGGCTTCGAGGGTCTTCCCGATCTCCAGGGCCTGACCGAGGCCTCGCACCTGCTCGACGAGCTGCTGAACTTCGCGCCCGACCGCAACCGGCCCTACGTCGGCGCCAACGCGTTCGCCCACAAGGGCGGCATGCACTCGGCGGGGGTCAGCGCCGATCCGTCGACGTTCGAGCACGTGGACCCTGCAGCGGTCGGCAACCGGCGCGAGATCCTGATCTCCGAGCTGGCCGGCCGTGCGGCCGTGCAGGCGCGCGCCGACGTGGACGCCGAGACGGCTTCGCGTGTCGTCGACCGCGTCAAGGAGCTCGAGCATCGCGGCTTCCATTTCGAGGCCGCAGACGGCTCGCTGGACCTGCTGATCCGGCGCGAGACGGGCGAGCACGAGCCGCTGTTCCGCCTCGAGTCCTGGCGCGTGATCGCCGAGAAGCGCGAGGACGGCAAGGTGCAGACCGAGGCGACCATCAAGGTCTGGGCCGATGGGCGGCGCTACGTGCGCACCGCCGAGGGCAACGGCCCCGTGCACGCGCTCGACCGGGCGCTGCGCTCGGCGCTCAGCGAGCTGCACCCGCACCTGGCCGACATCCGGCTCGTCAACTACAAGGTCCGCATCCTCGACGAGTGGAAGGCGGCCGGCGCGACCACGCGCGTCCTGCTCGACGCTTCCGACGGGACGGACACCTGGGGCGCGATCGGCGTCCACGAGAACATCATCGAGGCCTCCTGGGACGCGCTGGTGGACTCGCTGGAAGCCGGGATGCTCCCGGGCCGCGTCCGCCATACGCGCGTCGCGTGATCCCGCTCGCCAAGCCGGTCCTCGGGGCCGAAGAAGAGGCGGCGGTCGTCGAGGTCCTGCGTTCGGGACAGCTCTCGCTCGGTCCCCGGGTCCCGGAGTTCGAGCGGCGCTTCGCCGAGCGGCTGGGGTCTGGCGTGCACGCCAGCGCGGTTTCGAGCGGGACGACGGGGCTGCACCTCGGGCTGCGCGCCGCGGGGGTGAGCGACGGCGACGAGGTGGTGACGTCGCCGTTCTCGTTCGTGGCGAGCGCGAACGTCGTGCTCTACGAGCGCGCCCGCCCCGTGTTCGCCGACATCGACCCGCGCACGCTGAACCTGGACCCGGAAGCCGCGCGGGCGGCCGTCACCGAGCGCACGAGCGCGATCCTGCCCGTCCACATCTTCGGCTATCCGGCCGACACGCCGGCGCTCGAGCGCCTCGGCCTGCCGATCGTCGAGGACGCCTGCGAGGCGCTCGGCGCCACGCATGCCGACGGGACCCCGGTCGGCTCGCGTGGCCACGCCGCGGTGTTTGCGTTCTACGCCAACAAGCAGATGACCACCGGCGAGGGCGGGATGCTCGTCACGCGCGACCCGGCGGTGAAAGTCCGCGTCGACGCCGAGCGCAACCAGGGCCGGGCCCCGGACATGGACTGGCTCGACCACGACCGCCTCGGCTTCAACTACCGGCTCGACGACATCGCCTGCGCGATCGGTCTCACCCAACTCGACCGGCTCGAGGGCATGCTCGCCGACCGGACGCGGGTGGCCGGCTGGTACGACGAGGCGTTCGCGGCGCTCGTCGCTTCGCGAGGGCTTCGGCTCCCGTGCCCGGACGTGGGGCAGGAGCGGCGGGGCTGGTTCGTCTACGTCGTCCAGTTGCCCGACGGAGTCGACCGTGACGAAGCGGTCGTCGCGCTGCGCGCGCGCGGTGTTCAGTCCAAGCCCTACCTGCCGGCGATCCACCTGATGTCCTTCTATCGCGAGCGCTTCGGCCACCGCGAGGGCGAGTTCCCGGTCTGCGAGGACGTCGCGCGGCGCTCGCTGGCGCTGCCGTTCTTCCCGGAGATGACCGTGGGGCAGGTGGCGGAGGTCGTGGAGGCACTGACGTCCGTCATCGACTGACCGCCGGTCCGCTCGGACGGGCTCGAGCCCCGGGCGGTGCCGGGGGAATTTGACCGCAAGGATTCGTGTTCGCGTGCGTTGTACGCCTTCGTTCACATGAAGACGCGCACTCCCCACACCATCCTGCTCGGCGGCCTGCTGGCCGCCATCGCGCTCGCTCCGCAGGCTCACGCCGCCCCGCGCATAGACCTCCGCGGCACGCCGTCGGTCACCTCCAACGGCCTGTCGGTCCGTCTCGTCGCCCCTCGTCGCGCTTCCGTGCGCCTGACAACGGCTCCGGCCTTCGTGGCGCGCGCGGCCCGCGTGCGCGGCTCGCGTCGTGCGACGCTCGTGCTCACCCCGGCCGGCGCGCGCGCCCTCGCGTCCTGCTCGCTGCGCTCGGTGACGATCCTCGCGACCTCCCGCGGCCGCCGAGATCGAGCGACGCTGACGATCCCGCTCAGCTCCTGCGCGACGAGCCGCATCGACATTGCCGGCCCGCCCGCGCCGCCCGAGGCTCGGAAGGACGACGACAAGGACAAGCCGAAAGACAAGCCGAAGCACGACCCGACGCCGACGCCCACCGCGACAGCCGAGCCGACAGCGACCCCGACGGTGGACCCCACCCCGACGGCCACGCCGACCGTTGACCCGACCCCGACGGCCACCGCGACCGCGACCGCCACGGCCACCGCTACCCCCACCGCTACCCCCACCGCCACCCCCGAGCCCGCCGGCTTCACGCCGACCGCCGGCTGCGACTTCATCGACCCGGCCGTCTGCCTGCTGCCGTTCCCGAACGACCACTTCACCGTGGCCGACCCGACGACGGTCACCAAGAAGCGGCTCTCATTCGGCATCACGGCGATGCCCCGCAACCGGGCCAACAAGCCGATCGACCCGACCGAGTACAGCCGCAACGACGGCTTCTCTCCGGGCAGCCCGATCATCACGTTCATTCCTGGCCTGCAGTCCAACAAAGCCGTCGCCACGACCGGACTCGTCCCGCAGACCGATTTGGCGCGCTCATTCGACGCCGACCAGCCGGCCGTCGTCATCGACGCCGACACGGGCGAGCGTCAGCTGATCTGGGCCGAAGTCGACAACCACTCCGAGACGAGCGACGCCGACCGCGTGCTGATCATCCGGCCCGGCCGCAATCTCCAGGAGGGCCACCGCTACGTCGTCGCCCTGCGCAACCTGAAGACCGCCGACGGGAGCGCGATCGCCGCCCAGCGTCCGTTCCAGGTCCTGCGCGACGGCATCATCACCACGAACGCCGACGTCGAAGCCCGCCGCGCGCACTTCGAGGCCAAGGTCTTCCCGGCCCTCACGGCGGCCGGAATCGACCGCGACGAGCTCTACCTGGCCTGGGATTTCACCGTGGCCAGCGAGCGCGATCGCTCCGAGCGCCTGCTGCACCTGCGCGACGAGGCGTTCAAGGAGCTCGGCGACACGAACCTGGCCGACCTCGAGGTCCCTGCGACTTCGACGGCTCCCGTGTTCACCGTCGATGACGTCACCGACGAGCCGACGGGGGAGATCGCCCGCACGGTCACCGGGTCCTTCCTCGTCCCGTGCTTTCTCGACAAGCCGGGCTGCGTCCCCGGATCGAAGATGGTCTACGCCGGCCTGAACGCGACGATCCCCACCCGTATCCCTGGCAACGTCCAGCGGGCGACCTACACCTGCCGCATCCCGCGCCAGGCCATCACGGGCCCCGAGCCGGCGCGGCCAAGCCTCTATGGGCACGGCCTGCTCGGCGGTCAGGGCGAGGTGGGCGCCGGCAACGTGTCCAACATGGCCGGAGAGCACAACATGATGTTCTGCGCCACCGACTGGTACGGCATGGCCACCGAGGACCTCGGCTCGGTCGGGACGATCCTGACCGACCTGAGCAACTTCCCGCTGCTCGCCGACCGCGTCCAGCAGGGGATCCTGGCCCAGATGTACCTGGGCCGGCTGATGATCCATCCGGACGGCCTCTCCAGCGACGAGGCGTTCCGCACGGGCGCGCGCTCGGTCATCGACACCGAGCGCCTGTTCTACGACGGCAACTCGCAGGGTGGCATCATCGGCGGCGCGCTGATGGCGGTCTCCCCCGACGCCGAGCGCGGCGTGCTGGGCGTGCCCGGAATGAACTACTCGACGCTGCTGCAGCGCTCGGTCGATTTCGAGACCGATCCTGAGCATCCGTGCCCGACGCCCACCGGCGAGCTGACCGGGGAGCTCCAGAATCCGGAGTTCGACGAGGACTGGCTGCTCGGCCTGGCCAACTTCTCCTATGCCTGCCCGCTCTACGTCTCCTACCCGAACGTCAAGGAGCGCCAGCTGCTGTTCAGCCTCATGCAGCAGCTCTGGGACCGCGCCGAGGCCAACGGCTACGCGCTCCACATGACGTCGGACCCGTACGCCAACACGCCGGCCCACCAGGTCCTGCTGCATCCGGCGCTGGCCGACCATCAGGTCGCCCAAGTTGCCGCCGAGGTGATGGCGCGCACGATCGGCGCGAGCGTCCGCGAGACCGCGGTGGCCCCCGACCGGACGACGGATGTCACCCCGCAGTACGGCATTCCGAAGGTCACATCGTTCCCGTTTTCCGGTTCACTGCTGGAGATCTGGGACTCGGGCCCGCCGCCGAGCGGGACGGGGCTGGCTCCAGCGGCCAACATCCCGCCGCGCGTAGGCAATGACCCGCACTCCAAGCCGCGCGGGACCCGCCGCGCCCGGCTGCAGAAGTCGGCGTTCTTGAAGATCGGAGGCGTGGCGACCGACGAATGCGCCGGCGCCCCCTGCAAGTCGGGCAACTAGTGGCCAATCCTGCAAATCCTCACAGGATGGACCACTAGCCCAGGGTCTTCACGTACGAGACGAAGCCCCGCCCGCCGACCGCACGCGCCGTGCGGTCGTCGGGCGCGAGGCGTTCGGTACGCAGTTCGAATCCGCACGCCTCATAGGCGCGCCGGGCGCCCTCGTTGTCGACTCCCGTGTCGAGCGCGACGCTGCGGCAGCCTGCGTGCACGGCCAGTCCCTCGGCGCATTCGAGCAGCGAGCGCGCCACGCCGGCCCGGCGGGCCCACGGCACGACCGCCAGCGCGTCCACATAGAAGGAGTCCGTGGGCGGCAGCGGGCTGACCAGCGAGGCGGCCCGCAGGTGGCCGGCCGTCCGCGGCCAGCGCCACGGAGCCATGCGCGCGAAGCACATCCGGAGCAGCCGGCGAGCCTGGCGATCGCCGTCGGCGGCCGGGAAGGAGGCCATCGCCCCCACCACACGCCCGTCGATCTCCGCGACCGTGCAGACATCGTGGGAAGCGGAATGGCGTCCGTGTGGGTAGAGCTCGTCGAGCAGCGTGAGCGCCCGCTCCCGCCCTCCGGCGAACGCGTCGTAGTACGGCGCCGCCGAGAGATACAGCAGCTCGGGAACCTCCTGATCCTCGGGACGGGCGGGGCGCACGAGCGGCTGCATCGCGGTCATGATGCCTGCATGTCGCGCTTCGCCGAGCCCCAGGACCAGATGTTCCGGCGCCTGAACTCCTCGATCTCCTTCGACTGGCGCCTCGGGCCCTACGACATCGAGCAGTCGAGGGCCCACGCGCGGATGCTCGCTTCCGTGGACATCATCACCCCCGAGGACCGCGATGCCCTGCTCGCCGGCCTCGAACGCGTGTCCGGGGAGCTCGACGAGGGCACCTTCGAATTCCGCGAGGACGACGAGGACATCCACATGGCGATCGAGCGGCGGCTGACCGAGATCGCCGGTCCGGTCGGCGGCAAGCTGCACACCGCCCGTTCGCGTAACGACCAGGTCGCGACGGACATGGCGATGTATGTGCGCGCGCATGCGCTGCAGTCCATCGAGGCCCTCCAGCGCCTGCAGAGCGTCGTCGTCCAGGTCGCCGACCGCCATCTGGACTGGGCGATGCCGGGCTACACGCACCTCCAGCGCGCCCAGCCCGTCTATCTGTCCCACCACCTGCTGGCCTACTTCTGGATGTTCCGCCGCGATGCCCGGCGCTTCGAGCACGTGTTGGGCCAGACCGACGAGCTGCCGCTGGGCGCCGGCGCCCTGGCCGGCGTGAACTTCGAGACCGACCGGGCGATGGTCGCCCGCGAGCTGGGCTTCGCCAAGGTCGCGCCGAACTCGATCGACGCCGTCTCCAACCGCGATTGGGTGCTGGACTTCTTGTCGGCCGCCGCCACGTGCATGACCCATCTGTCGAGGCTGGGCGCCGAGATCGTGCTGTGGTCGAGCGAGGAGTTCGGCTTCGCCGAGGTCTCCGACGCCTGGGCGTCGGGGTCCTCGATCATGCCCCAGAAGAAGAATCCCGATGCGGCCGAGCTCCTGCGCGGCAAGGCCCCGCGCGTCGTGGCTCGGCTTGCCGCCCTCCACGGCGTCATGCACGGCCTGCCGCTGACCTACAACAAGGACCTCCAGGAGGACAAGGAGGGGTTGTTCGACGCCGTCGACACGCTCGAGCTGTGCATCGCCGCGGCGACGGGGATGCTCGAGACCATCGAATTCGACCGCGACCGGCTCGCCGGCGCGGCAGGCGACGAGATGATCGCGGCCACCGACGTCGCGGACCTGCTGGTGCGCCGCGGTGTCCCGTTCCGCCAGTGCCACGGGATCGTCGCCGGCCTCGTCCGCGCCGCCGTGGAAAGCGACCGGCTGCTCTCCGAGATCCCGCTCGAGGAGCTCAAGCGCCATTCCGAGGTTCTCGACGAGGAGTACTACGACGTGCTCTCCGAGCGCTCGTGGCTGGAATCGAAGGTCTCCGAAGGCGGGACGGCCCTGGCGCGGGTGCGCGAGCAGCTCGCCCACGCCCGCGCCGAGCTGAACATCCAGCCGGCGTGAGCGGCGCGCTCCCGGCGTGGTTCTACGACCGCCCGGTCGTGGAGGTCGCCCGCGACCTCGTCGGCTGCGTGCTGGTCCACGGCGGCGGCTCGGGCACGATCGTGGAAACCGAGGCCTACCACGAGGCCGAGCCCGCCTGCCACGCCTACGTGGGCAAGACCGCGCGAACCTGCGTGCTCTTCGAGCAACCGGGTACGGCCTACGTGTACCGCTCCTACGGCATCCACGCGCTCGTCAACGCGGTCTGCGAGCCTCTGGGAACCGGCGCCGCCGTGCTGATCCGTGCGCTGGAGCCGCTGACCGGCATCGAGGCCATGCGCGCACGGCGCCCTGCGGCGCGCCGCGACGAGGACCTCTGCAACGGCCCGGGCAAGCTCACGCAGGCGCTCGGGATCGGCCTCTCGCTCACCGGCACCGCGCTCGTCGACGGTCCGATGACGATCCTCGGACGTGGAGACCGCCTGGAGGCCCCCGTGCTGGTCGAGGGCGGGCGCATCGGCATCACCAAGGCGGTGGAACTGCCGTGGCGCTTCTGCGCAGCAGGATCGCGTCACGTCTCGCGGCCGTGGCCCGCGGGCCTGCTCGCCGCGAGGTAGCCACTAGGGAAGCTGCTGCGGGGGATCCCCGCTGGGCGGCGGAGTCGCTCCGCCGCTGCCCCCGGGATCTGCGGGAGGCTCCTGAGGTGCGGGCTGCTGTGGTTCGGGCTCGGCCGGCTCGTCCTGCTGGGGCTCGGCCTGAATCTCTGGCGCCTGTTGCTGCGGCTTGGGCCTCGGCGCCGCCTCGCCGTTGTCGCCCTCGTCCGGGACCGGCGTCGCGCTGCCCGTGGGCGGTGCGGGCACCGAGCCACCCGGAGTCGGCGTCGCATCCGGGTTCTTCTCCTGCTCGCGCTTGAGCCGCGCCTCGTCGAGCCCGGCCTGGACCTGCTTCATGAACGCCTGCCAGACCATCGCCGGATACGTGCCGCCCGCCACCGGCTCGCCCGCGAACTCGGTCTGCATCGGGCGCAGCTCGTCGGGATAACCGACCCAGACCGCGACCGTGTACTCCTTCGTCCAGCCGACGAACCAGGCGTCGCCGTAGTTCTCGGTCGTCCCGGTCTTGCCGGCCACGAGCACCTTCGGCCCAAGCGCCGCTCGCTTGGCCGTGCCGAACTTCACGACGCCGGAGAGGATGCCCTCGACGTCCTGCGCGACGCCGTACGGGATGACCCGCCGGCGGCGCTGCGTGTTCTCGCGGACGACCTCGCCGTCCTTGCCGTTCTCGACGATGTCGCGGATTCCGACCGGCCCCGGCGTGACGTTGCGGTCGTTGGCCCCTGGGCTGAGCGAGCCGTAGACGAGCTCCCCGTCCTCGGCGAAGGTCTGGTAGGCGTGGGCCATGTCGAGCGTCGTGACGCCCTCCTTGAGGCCGCCGAGCGTCATTGCGGGGTTCGTCGAGACCGGTGTGCGAATGCCCATGCGCTCGGCCAGGCGGGCGATCCGCGTGGTCTTGAGGTTGATGCCGAGCTCCGCGTAGACCGAGTTGTCGGAGAAGTAGGTCGCGTTCGTCAGGTTCGTGACGCCCGCGTAGGCGTCCTCGTAGTTGTTGACTTCGAAGGCCTCGATGCACTTGCCCTTGCGCTTGGTCACGCAGAAGGACTTCTTCTTCGAGGTGAAGGTCTTGGTCGGGGAAATGCCGCGCTTGAGCGCCTCGGCGAGGATGAAGGGCTTGAACGCCGAGCCCGGCTGGCGCTGGCCCTGGGTCGCGAGGTTGAACGGGCGCTCCTTGTACTTCTTGAGCCCGGAGACCATCGCGCGGACTTCGCCCGTGTCGTTGTGGATGGCGACCAGCGTGGCCTCCGGACCGAGGCCGGTGAGCGTGTTGACGGCGGCCTGCGCCTGGTCTTGCAGCTTGGAGTCGATCGTCGTCCGCACGCGCAGGTCACCCTCGAAGGCGCGCTGGGCGCCGACCTGGTCGACCACCTGCTGGCGCACCCAGGTCGTGAAGTACGGATAGTCCGACTCCTCGACGGGCGGCTGGATGTCGGCGACCGACGGCAGCGCCTCCAACCGCGAGCGTTCGTACTGCGCGCGCGAGATGAAGCCCTGCTCGGTCATCCGCAGCAGGACGAGGTCGCGGCGGGCCTTGGCCGCCTCGGGGTGCGCGACCGGGTCATAGCCGCTCGGAGACGCGACGATGCCGGCGATCAGCGCCGCCTCGTGGGCCTCGAGCTGCTGCGCGCACAGCCGTTCGCCCTTGGTCCCGCACTTGAGGTGTTGCTGACCGAAGTACACCTTCGCGGCGAGCTCGATGCCGTAGGCCCCGTTGCCGAAGTAGATCGTGTTCAGGTAGGCGTTGAGGATCCGCGCCTTGTCCCACTTGCGCGTCATGTGGTAGGCCATCGCGGACTCGCGCAGCTTTTGGAAGAGCGTGCGGTCGTCCTGCGCGGCGAGCGCGTTCTTGACGAACTGCTGGGTGATCGTCGAGCCGCCCTGGACGATGCGCCGCTGCACGACGTCCTGCCAGAGCGCACGGCCGATGCCGCGGATGTCGACGCCGGGGTTCGTGTAGAAGCGACGATCCTCGATCGCGATGATCGCGTGCTTCATCACCGGCGCGACGTCGCCCTCCTTGACCAGGATGCGGCTCTCGTTGCCGGTGAGCTTGCCGAGCTCTTTGCCCTGGCGGTCGACCATGACCGAGTTCTGGGCCTGGGCCTTCTTGTCGAAGGCGTCGAGCTTCGGCAGATCGGCCGCAACAGCCATCATCATCCCGAAGACCGTCGAGACGCAGGCCAGTACACCGAGTCCCGAGACGAGCGAGATCAGCCGCAGCCAGCGGATCTTCGGGCGCACGCGCACGGGACCTTCGGGGTCCTCGGGGTGGACCGGCCGCGGGTCGGCGAGCGGCAGAGGTATGACCTCGGCGCCGCCGTGGTCGGCTGCCGGTTCCTGCTCGGTGGTGCGCTTTCGGTTCCTCATGATTCGCGCCTGCAGGACGTCGCAAAAACGCCGCGGACAGGGCCGCGGCGGGAGCCGGAGGATAGCATCGGCCCGGATGCACCACCCCGCTTCGACGGCCGAGCACCTGAGCCGCAACGCCGTGGACTGCCTGCCGGCCGGGGCGCTCGAGAAGCGCCTGGCGCAGGCGCACTCCGAAGGCCGCCCGTTGCGGGTCAAGCTCGGGATGGACCCGACGGCCGCCGACGTCCATCTCGGCCACACCGTCGTCCTGCAGAAGCTGCGCGAGTTCCAGGACGCCGGTCACACCGTCGTGCTGATCATCGGGGACTACACGGCTCGGGTCGGCGACCCCTCCGGGCGATCGGCACTGCGGCTCCTGCTCTCCGGCGAGGAGATCGACGCGCACGCGCAGACCTACGTCGAGCAGGCCGCCAAGGTGCTGCGGACCGACGAGACGCTCGAGGTCCGCCACAACTCCGAGTGGCTCGACATGCCGATGGAGGACCTCTTCCGCCTCGTGCGCAACGTGACGGTGGCTCGGCTGCTCGAGCGCGACGACTTCTCCAAGCGCTACGCCGCCCACGAGCCGATCTCGCTGCTGGAGATGCTCTACCCGATCATGCAGGGCTACGACTCCGTGGCGGTGCGCTCCGACGTGGAACTCGGCGGCACCGACCAGAAGTTCAACCTCCTGATGGGCCGCGACATCCAGACGGCCTACGGGCAGCCCGAGCAGGTCGTCATGACCGTGCCGATCCTCGCGGGGACCGACGGCGTGCGCAAGATGTCGAAGTCCTACGGCAACCACATCGGGGTCACCGACACTCCCGAGGAGATCTACGGCAAGACGCTGCGGATCCCCGACGAGGCACTCGCCTCGTGGCACGACCTGCTGCTGGGTTGTGCCCTGCCGGCCGGGGTTGGCCCGCGCGACGCCAAGCGCGCGCTGGCCCGCGCGCTGGTCGAGCGCTTCTGGGACGCCGGCGCTGCCACGGCGGCCGAAGCCGCCTTCGATCGCCTGTTCATCTCGCGAGAGATCCCCGAAGACGTCCCGGACGCGGTCTTCACCGCATCCAACGGCTCCGCTCACATGCCGGAAGTGATCGCGGGCGTGTTCGGGCTCTCGCGCTCGGAGGCACGCCGGATGCTCGGCCAGGGCGCCGTGAAGCTCGACGGGCTCCCGCTGGCCGAGCTCGACGTCGCGGTGGAGCGCCTCGAGGGCGCGGTCCTCCAGGTCGGCAAGCGCCGTTTTGCGCGCCTGAAGTCCGGCGTCTAGGACAAGTCCGCCGCTGCGCGTGCGTTGATGGCTGCGATGCGCGCCCTCGCCGTCGTCGCCGTGCTGGTCCTGTCCGGGTTCGTGGCCGCCTCGGGCGCGCCGCCGTCGCACGCGGGGGAGGGGGAGTGCGCCCGCACGGCCGGTGGGCTCGACCTGCAGGCGGTGACGATCCCGCAACTCCAGCGAGCGATGGCCGACCGGACGCTGACGTCTGAGCAGCTCGTCGGGGCCTACCTCGCACGGATCGCCGCCTACGACACCGCTGGTCCGAAGCTCAACTCGATCCGCGCCGTGCACCCGGGTGCCCTCGAACGGGCGCGCGAGCTCGACGGTGAACGCCGTCTCGGGAGGGTGCGCGGGCCGCTGCACGGCATCCCGGTCCTGCTCAAGGACAACGTCGCGACCAGCGACCTGCCGACCACGGCGGGGTCGATCGCCCTCGAAGGCGTCGTCCCCCCGCGCGACGCCACGCTCGTCGAGCGCCTGCGGGCGGCCGGGGCGATCGTCCTCGGCAAGGCGAACCTGTCCGAGTTCGCCAATTGGGTCGCCCTCGGCATGCCCAACGGCTACTCCTCGCTCGGCGGCCAGGTCCTCAACGCTCATGACCTCGGCGACCCGTCGGGCTCTTCGGCCGGGTCCGGCGTGGCCTCGTCGATGGCCTTCTCGAGCGCGGCGATCGGGACGGAGACCTCAGGATCGATCCTCTCGCCTTCGATGGCCAACGGCGTGGTCGGCGTCAAGACGACCCGGGGAATGGTTTCGCGCGCGGGGATCCTGCCGCTGTCGCCGGAATTTGACGTCCCCGGCCCGATGACCCGCTCGGTGACCGACGCGGCCGTCGTGATGAGCGCGATCGCCGGCCCCGACGTTCGTGACCCGGTGACCGCGCCGGCGACCGTCCCGCCTGGAGGTTTCGAGTCAGCCCTACAGGCCGGTGCACTGAAGGGTGTACGGCTCGGCTTCTCCGACGAGGCGCGCGACGGCCTCGGCGACGAACAGGCGGAGATCTTCGATGCGGCGCTGGAGACGATGCGCCGGCTGGGCGCGACGGTCTCAGACGTCGATGCGCTCGACGGCCAGAGCGTGGGGATCAGCGAACTCGCGGCGATTCCCAACGATTTCAAGCAGTCGCTGAACGCGTTCCTCCCCGCGGAGCTACCCGGCGCGAAGGTCAAGACGCTGGCCGACATCATCGCCTTCAACAAGCAGCACCCCGACAAGGTCAAGTACGGCCAGAACCTGCTCGAGGCCTCCGACGCGACGCCGGGCCTGGCCACGCTGGCGACGGCGCAGGCGGCACCGGTCCGGGAGTCCGCCAAGGCCGACATCGACGCTGCCCTCCTGGAAGCCGATGCCGTGGCGATCGTCACCCCGGGCAACGCGCACGCGAACATCGGGGCCGCCGCGGGCTATCCGACGGTGATCGTGCCGGCGGGGTTCTCGGGTGGCGGCTCCGCGCCCTTCGGCGTGGGCTTCATGGGCCAGGCGTTCACCGACGCGCAGCTGATCGGCCTGGCGTACGCCTTTGAGCAGGGCACGCGAGCGCGCGTCGCCCCGACCGCTGTCAATCCCGAGTTGATCCCGGGCACATGCCCGGCGGCCGCGGCTTTTGCCCCGGGCACCGTGCCGACGGCTGTGGCCGTCCCACCGGCGCTGCATCGGCTGCGCGCCACCGTTCGCCGGCGGGGAGCGCGACTCTCGGTGCTGGTTCGCGGCGCGGTGGGGAACCGCGTTCGCGTGACGGTGCTCCGGCGAGGACGACGGGTCATCCGCCGCACGCTGCGGGTGCGTCGTGGACAGGGACGATTGAACGTCCGCCTGCGCGGGAACAAGCGCGGTGTCGCCGTCGTGGTCCTTGATCCTGGGCCGCCGGCTCGCACTGTCCGCCTGCGCGTCCGCTGAGCCTCACGGCGCGACCCTGCTAGTCTCCCGCGTCGCTGTGGAGGTGGCCTCCGCGTCCCCCACAAGGGATCGCGGATGCGCTAGACTCCGCTGCCCGCTTGGCCGAAGCAATTCGGTCGGCGCCTTCTGAGAGGGAGTCACCCTCGAATTGGAAGCGCGCGACGGTCTTTGAAAACTCAACAGCATGTGCACACTTTGAACGGTGGGCCGCAAGGTCTGCCGGTCGAAATGTGCGTCCAGCTTTGAACCTGATGTGCTCGGCCCCGTCCGAGACGATCAGGTCCTGAATTCAGACGTGTTGTCACCGCCAGGTCACCCGGTGTACGGGTGGCCGCCAGTGTGTGTGGCAGCGCTCTCCAAACGAAGTACCACTTCACGGAGAGTTTGATCCTGGCTCAGGACGAACGCTGGCGGCGTGCTTAACACATGCAAGTGGAGCGACGAACCCGACTTCGGTCGGGGGCAAAGCCGCGAACGGGTGAGTAACACGTGGGTAACCAACCCTGATGACCGGGACAACCCGAGGAAACTCGGGCTAATACCGGATGTGCTCGTCTCTCATGAGGGAGACGCGTAAAGATAGCTTCGGCCTTCGCATCAGGACGGGCCCGCGGCCCATTAGCTTGTTGGTGGGGTAACGGCCTACCAAGGCGACGATGGGTAGCTGGTCTGAGAGGACGATCAGCCACACTGGGACTGAGACACGGCCCAGACTCCTACGGGAGGCAGCAGTGGGGAATCTTGCACAATGCGCGAAAGCGTGATGCAGCAACGCCGCGTG
>Ga0136633_1000559_pt1 | contig 28363 bp, 23 predicted proteins | sample AntDrymeUQ832206_2_FD_105494 | JGI IMG/M metagenome (GOLD analysis project Ga0136633, IMG submission 105494) | Polar desert sand microbial communities from Dry Valleys, Antarctica - metaG UQ83 (22.06) | ecosystem: Environmental > Terrestrial > Soil > Desert | place: Antarctica: Dry Valley... | reverse complement strand
TTCGAGACGCCGGCCGCCGGCACCTACCCGGTGCTGTCCCCTGAGAGCTTCACGATCATCGCGACCGTGGGTGGCAACCCCGTGCCGGTCGACTGCGTGATCAACGCGGGCACCGAGCCCGGCTCCTACGACGACCTCACGTTCCTCAAGAACGACTCGGAGAGCGCGGCCAAGGCCGTGAACTCGCCGGTCATGAAGGGCTCGGTCGCCAAGGTCAAGGTCAAGGTGACCGCGCCGAACGAGACCCCCAGTGGCAAGGTCGTCCTGAAGAAGGGCAAGAAGACCGTCGCCAAGGGCATCCTCAACGACAAGGGCGTGGTCGTGCTCAAGACCAAGTCCCTGCCGGTCGGCAAGAACAAGCTCAAGACGGTCTACAAGGGCGATGGCTACACCAACAAGAGCAAGGCCGCCGTGGTCGTCAAGGTCCGTCGCTGACCCCACGTCACAGCTGAAGCACCACAGTCGGCCGGCCGGCACCCTGAGGGAGGGGTGTCGGCCGGCCTGCTGTCCAGACCACCCGGCCGCACGATTCCACCTGCGGTGACCGGGCAGTAACGTGCGCGCACATCGTTGGATCTCGTCCTACAAGGAGCGCACGTGAGAACAGTCGGAGCCAGCAGTCGCATCACCACCGCCGCCCTGGCCGTCACGCTGACGGTCGGAGTGCTGGTCGCCGCGACCGGTCCCACTGCTACCGCCGGGAGCGGAAGCACGACCTACGTCTGCGACTTCGGACCGCTCGGGGCACACCCGGTGCCGGTGTCCAGCACGATTCCGGACCTGTCGGACCTGCCGGTCGGTGCGCCTGTTCCCGCGGGATCCCTCGACCCCTCCTTCGTGTTCGACACCGCCAGCATCGCTGGAGTGCTCGCCGTGGTCACGAGCCCGTCGGCGACCGACATGGCACTCGGCGTGGGCGAGCAGCCGGTTCCGCTCCAGGGCTTCGTCTTCGGAACCCCCAGCGGCACCTCGCTTCCGGCCAGCGCCACCAGTGACGCGTTCTCCGCACCCGCCACCCCCGGGGTGTACGACGTGACCATGCCCGACTCGTTCACCTTCACCGGTTTCCTGCCAGGGGTGCCGGCGCCGACACCGGTGTCGGCCCCGTGCGTGACCGACGTGCCCGCTCTGCTCGGCACCCTGACTGTGCTGCCGATAGCGGCGATCCCCTCCACGACCGAGGCGAAGGTGGTCAAGAAGCGGATCGTCAAGGGCAAGCGGGCCAAGATCCGGACCACGGTGGTCGACGAGCTCGGCCAGCCGGCGGTCGGCAACGTCGTGGTCCGCAAGGGCAAGCGCGCCGTCAGCAAGGAACGCGCCCTCGATGAGGGCCAGACCACCATCCGTACCAAGCGGTTCAAGAAGCGTGGGCGATACACGCTCACCGTGAGCTACCTGGGCGGCCTTCTCACCGAGGCCAGCAGCGACACGGTCGTGGTGCGAGTGGTCCGCCGCCGCCGTCGCTGACCCCGCTCAGCCTCGGGGCTACTCGGCAGTAGGATCCGAGTCATGAGTGACGTTCCGCTGTTCGCCCTGTCCGAGGAGCACCAGGCCATCCGGGAGGCGGTCCGCGCCGTCTGCGACGCCAAGGTGGCGCCGTACGCCGCGGTGGTCGACGAAGAGGCCCGCTACCCGCGGGAGGCGGCCGAGGCGCTGCTCGCCGCAGACTTCCACGCGCCGCACGTCCCCGAGGAGTACGGCGGCGCCGGAGCCGACGCGCTCGCGACCTGCCTGGTCATCGAGGAGGTCGCCCGCGCCTGCGTGAGCTCGAGCCTGATCCCCGCGGTCAACAAGTTGGGCTCGCTGCCGATACAGCTGGCCGGATCAGAAGAGCTCAAGAAGCACTATCTCGGCAAGCTCGCCGCGGGCGAGGGTGGCTTCTCCTACTGCCTCTCCGAGCCCGATGCCGGCTCCGATGCAGGTGCCATGAAGACCCGCGCGGTCCGCGACGGCGACGACTGGGTGCTCGACGGGGTGAAGCGTTGGATCACCAACGCCGAGGAGTCGGAGTTCTACACCGTCCTCGCGGTCACCGACCCCGAGCAGGACACGCGTGGCGGGATCACCGCCTTCGTGGTCGAGAAGTCCGACGACGGTGTCTCCTTCGGCGCACCGGAGAAGAAGCTCGGCATCAAGGGCAGCCCGACCAGGGAGGTCTACCTCGACAAGGTCCGGATCCCCGGCAATCGGATCATCGGCGAGGAGGGCGAGGGCTTCTCGATCGCCATGCGCACCCTCGATCACACCCGCGTCACCATCGCCGCGCAGGCGGTCGGCGTGGCCCAGGGCGCCCTCGACTACGCGCTCGGCTACGCGAAGGAGCGCAAGCAGTTCGGCACCTCGATCGCGGAGTTCCAGGGACTCCAGTTCATGCTCGCCGACATGGGCATGAAGGTGGAGGCCGCGCGGCAGATCACCTACGCCGCCGCCGGCCGCTCCGAGCGCGGCGACAAGGACCTCACCTTCTTCGGCGCTGCCGCCAAGTGCTTCGCCTCCGACGTCGCGATGGAGGTCACCACCAATGCCGTCCAGGTGCTCGGTGGCTACGGCTACACCCGCGACTACCCGGTCGAGCGGATGATGCGCGACGCCAAGATCACCCAGATCTACGAGGGCACCAACCAGGTCCAGCGGATCGTGATGGCCCGCCAGCTGCTCGCCGGGATCCAGTCCGAGCTCTAGGAGCCGGACACCGTGATGGTCACGGTGCCGCCGACCTCGATCACGCTGCCGAGGGAGGGGCTGACGTCGAGCAGGCTGCCCGGGGGGAAGCCTGCTGAGGGGCCGATGTCGCCACCAGAGTCTTCGGCAGTCTCGATCTCGACGTGGAGTCCGGCGGCGCTGAGCGCCGGCACCAGGTCGTCCACGATGTCCGGTTCGTCGCCGAAGCCGGGAGTGGAGCCGGCAGGGACCGCCAGCGGAATGGTGGTCATGTCGTCGGGCAGCACGTGGACGGAGTCGCGGATCGCCTCGTAGCTGCCGTCGCCCTCCTCCGCGATCGTGACCGCGAAGACGACACCCTCGTCAGGCAGGCCGAAGAATCGGCGGCACACGCCATCGAAGAACTCCTCGCAGCCCTCACGCTCGCCGACCTCGCGGCCGTCGATCTCAGACATCGGCTCCATCGACCTGAGCTGCACCTCGCCGTACCCGCTGGTCCCGTCGAACACGGCGAGCGCGGAGACCTCACGCACGGCTGCGGGTCGCGCCGGGTCCACGCAGTCGGCGGTCCCTGCCTGGTCGAAGTACACGGTGTCCTCGACCGGTGCCAGGCACTGCGTCTCGCCGGTGGTCCACCAGTCGGGTACGGCGACGACGACTCGGCCCAGGCCGACCCAGCGCATCCCCTCGGGCGCCGCGGGCAGGGAGGTGACGCCAGTCGCGCGGACCTCCGCGCCCCACTGGTGCACGAGGACACCGCCAGCCACGACCGCCAGCACCGCGGCGACGGCCCACGTCGCCCCCTTCTGCTCGTTCATCTGCACTCCCCGCTCCTCGGTCTCCCCACCGGATGGACGGGGTAAGAGCCGGCCCGGTTCCCTCGCAGCACTCGTCGAGCCAACGATGCTCTCGACGCGGGGCCCACCGGAGAGCCGTCAGTCGGAACCCCGACTGTGGGCGGCAGCGACCTCGCCCTGGATCCTGGCCAGCGTCTGCTCCTGCGCGCGGGCCCGGTCGGCCAGCGTGCGCAGCTGCTCAGCCGGGAGTCGTTCGTCGTCCTCAGCCAGCACGAGCAGCGTCTCCCAGCCGGCCCCCTTGGCCGTCACCGCGCCGCGGAAGATCTCGAGCTCCATCACGTCGGAGACGGGGGAACGTCGCACCAGGTGCCCGTTCGGCTTGAGCCGACCGACCCGCTCGGCCACTCGAGCGGCGAGGGGCAGTACGACGCCCGGTCGCACATCGAGCTGCTCCATGATCGCCCGCAGGGAGTCGCGGTCCTCGCGAACCTCGGTGTGCACGGCTTCGAGGTCCACGCCCACAGGTGTGCCTCGGTGGGACTGGGCGACCCGGTGCGCGAAGTCGACGCCCCCGGTGGCTGCCACCCAGTGGTTCTGGAGGTGGACCGCGAGGTCATGGGTCTTCATGACTCCCCGTCCGGTCCGACGTCTTGCTGCGTGTCCCTCATCGCCGATCCTCTCGGTGGTTGCTGCCTGTCATGTCCGATGGTGCCTATTTCACACGTCGAGTGGCCGCCTGCCCTGAGCGGGTCCCGGCGCGGACGTGTTTCCACCACTTCGGGTGATGTCTGGACCACGTGCGAAGTGATGGTGTTGATCAGGTCCCGACGAGGCGCTGGCCGCATGATCGCGCCGACGCCGGGTACGTGACCCGTCGCCATCGTGGCGGCCGGCCCGTGACTCACGCAGCACATGGGCCGGCCGCTCGCCGCGCCCGCGGAGCAGACCTCCACCGACGACCTCTCGTGGTCACGACGCGGAGGGCTTCGGTTCCACCGTGGAATGATCGGACCATGGCTGCGAGCACTCCCGACCACGTGACGTCCGGCGGTCGTTACCCGCTCCACCCCAGCGGTCCGCGTGCCGCCGAGCTCACCTTGGCGGGTGCGCCGTTGCCGCTGGCCGCCGCGGCGCGCATCTACACCTGCGGCATCACGCCGTACGACGTGACGCACCTGGGTCACGCCGCCACGTTCGTGTGGTCCGACGTGCTGGCGAGCGTCGCGCGTGCCGTCGAGGTCGCGACCGTCACCTGCCGCAACGTCACCGACGTCGACGACGTGCTCACCGCGGCCGCCGAGGCGCGCCACCGTCACTACGACGACGTGGCGGTCACCCAGGAGTTCCTGTTCGACCGCGACATGCGCGACCTGGCCGTCGCCCGCCCTGATGCCACGCCACGGGCGCGCGCCCACGTCGGAGCGGTGGTGCAACTCTCCGACGCCCTGCTGCGACTTGATCGCGCCTACGAACGTGCGGGAACCGTCTTCTTCCGGGCGCCGGAGAACCTCGGCCGCGGCGGGCTCTCCGAGGAGGGCGCGCTGACCGCCTTCGACGAGTTCGGTGATCGCGCCGACGACGGCCGGGAGAGCGCGTGGGACGTGCCGATGTGGAAGCCGTCCGGCGATGACCAGCCCGCCTGGCCCAGCCCGTGGGGCTGGGGCCGCCCGGCGTGGCACGTCGAGTGCGCCGCGATGGCGATGAAGGTCTTCGGGGCCAACGTCGACGTGCTCGTCGGCGGCGCCGACCTCGCCTTCCCTCACCACGCCTACCAGGCCGCGATGGTCGAGGCCGCCACCGGCGCCCGCCCCTTCGCGCGCCGCACCATGCACGTGGGCACCGTCTATGCGGGAGGGGCCAAGATGGCCAAGTCCACCGGCAACCTGGTGCTGGTGCGCGATCTGCTCGACGACCACGAGGGTGCCGCCGTACGCCTGCTCCTGCTCGACCGCCGCTGGTCCGAGCCGTGGGAGTACGACGCCGCAGCCCTGGTGGCCGCCGCCGACCGGCTGGCGCGGCTGCGTGCCGCCGCCGGTCGGACGGGGTCGACCGAGGGACGCGACCTGGTGTTGACCGCCCTGCTCGACGACCTCGACGTCCCCACCGCAGCCACGGTGGCCGAGGAGCACGGCGGCGAGGCGGCCCGCACCCTGCTCTCGGTGCTGCGGATGACGTCGTGACCCCCGAGCAGGTCGCGCAGCGGTGCGCGGACGCGATGTGGTCCGGCGACGCAGCGAGCCGGGCGCTCGGCATGCGCATAGTCGAGGCCGGGCCGGGCCGGGCGGTGCTCTCGATGACCGTCCGCGACGACATGGTCAACGGCCACGCGATCGGGCACGGCGGTCTCACCTTCGCCCTGGCCGACAGCGCCTTCGCCTTCGCCTGCAACTCCTACAACCGTCGCGCCGTCGCGGCCGCCGCCGAGATCAGGTTCCGCGCCCCGACCCGACTCGGCGAGGAGCTGCTCGCCACTGCCACCGAGCGCAGCCGCGAGGGGCGCGACGGTGTCTACGACGTGACGGTGAGCGTCGGGGAGACGGTCGTTGCCGAGTTCGTGGGCCGGTCCCGGGAGATCGGCGGGGCTCTGTGGGAAGACACCCCGTGAGGGGCCAGGTCCCCACGCTGACCCGCGCCGCGCTCGAGGCACTGCAGCTCGAGCGGCTGCGTGAGACCGTCATCCGCGCCGCTGCCGTGCCGCACTACGCAGCCGCCTTTCGCGACGCCGGGGTCGGACCGGACGACCTGAGGTCGCTGGCCGATCTCGCGCGGTTCCCGATGACCACGAAGGCCCACCTGCGCGAGCAGTACCCGTTCGGCATGTTCGCCGTACCGCGCGAGCAGGTCGCCCGGATCCATGCCTCCAGCGGCACGACAGGCAAACCGACCGTGGTCGGCTACACGCTGCAGGACATCGACACCTGGGCCGAGCTGATGGCGCGCTCCATCCGCGTCGGCGGCGGTCGGCCAGGCGATCTGGTCCACGTCGCCTACGGCTACGGGCTCTTCACCGGCGGCCTGGGCGCCCACTACGGCGCCGAGCGGCTCGGCTGCACGGTGGTGCCGATCAGCGGCGGCATGACCGAGCGGCAGGTGCAGCTGATCGCCGACTTCCGGCCGCGGATCGTGATGGTGACTCCGTCGTACTTCCTCGCGATGCTCGACGAGATGGACGCGCAGGGCATCGACCCGCGGTCGACCGGGCTGGAGATCGGCATCTTCGGCGCGGAGCCGTGGACCGATGAGATGCGCCGCGCGGTCGAGGAGCGGTCCGGCATCCGCGCCGTCGACATCTACGGTCTGTCCGAGGTGATGGGGCCGGGCATCAGCCAGGAGGCCGCCGAGACGCAGGACGGACTGCACGTGTGGGAGGACCACTTCCTGCCCGAGGTCGTCGACCCGGTCACCCTCGAGGTACTCCCTGACGGCGAGGAGGGCGAGCTGGTCTTCACCAGCCTCACCAAGCAGGCGATGCCGGTGATCCGCTACCGGACCCGCGACCTCACCCGGCTGCTCCCGGGGTCGGCGTACCCCACCTTCCGGCGGATGGCGAAGGTGACGGGCCGCACCGACGACCTGATGATCGTGCGCGGGGTGAACGTGTTTCCCAGCCAGATCGAGGAGCAGATCCTCGCGATCGAGGGACTGACTCCGCACTACCTCTGCGTGCTGACCAGGCCGGGCAGTCTCGACGAGCTCACGGTGCGGGTCGAGGCGTCCGGCCACGTCGACGAGGAGCTCGGGCGGCGGCTCGCGGAGCGCATCAAGAACCGGATCGGCGTGACGGCCCGGGTCGAGGTGCGGCCGCAGGGCTCGCTCGCGCGCTCGCTCGGCAAGGCCAAGCGGATCAGCGACGAGCGTTGAGCGTCAGCGGGGAAAGCCGGTCGGGGTGCAGAGGCTCTTCGGGATGTTCGCCGTGTCGTCCTCGATGATGTGCTTGAACATCTCGGTGGAGCGCTCCTCGTCCAAGTTGACCGCGAAGTCGGCGACCGGAACGCCGCAGGTCAAGCCGTTCTCGCCATTCACCCGCGTCATCGCCAGCGCCCACTGCGCCATCGCGAACGGCGAGGTGCCCTCGCTGACCCGGACGGCGCGGGCGCCGGCCATGTTCAGCTTGTAGTAGCGGATCGGGTTGATGATCGACCACGGTGAGACCCCCTCGCGGCCGATCGCCGAGACGACCTCCCGCTGCCGCTGCGCGCGGCCGAGGTCGCCGAACTTCGTGTCGGTCTTGCGCGACCGGGCATAGCCCAGAGCGGTGGGACCGTCGACCTCTTGGCACCCCTTCTTCAGCTTGATCTTCGCCAGCGGGTCCACCATGTCGAGCGGCGGGCACACCTCGATGCCACCGACGGCGTCGACCAGGTCGACGAAGCCACCGAAGCCGACCTCGACGAAGTGGTCGATCTTGATGCCGGTCTCGTTCTCGACCGTCTTGACCAGCAGCCGCGGGCCGTCATAGGCGTACGCCGCGTTGATCTTGGTCTGGCCGTAGCCCGGCACCTCGACGATCGAGTCGCGCGGGATGGACATCAGCAGGTTCGGCCCGTCGCCGGTGTGGAGCACCATGATCGTGTCGGTGCGCTGGCCCGAGGCGTCGCCCGTGCCGAACGCCTTGCGTTCCTCGGCGCTGAGGTCTTCGCGGGAGTCGGACCCGACCATCAGGTAGGTCGTGCCGGGCTGGTCGTCGGGGCGGCCGTTGGTCGGGAACGCCTCGACCTTGTCGACCTTCGACCACGCCCACAGCGGGATGGCGATCAGGAACACCAGCCACAGGATGAGCAGCACCCAGAGCCACTTGAAGCGGAACCTCGGCCGCCAGCCCTTGCCCGACGACGGCTTCGAGACCGGCTTCCGCGGGGGCGGCGGGGATGTCGGCGGCGTTGCGTCCTGACCGCGCGCGTCCCGGCGTACGGCCGGCATCACCCGGGTGCCGTCGGGTGGGGGCTCCTGGGGCACGGCGCGGGTCTCGTCGCCGGAAGGCTGCTGACCTTTCGAGCCGTAGAGCCAGTTGTACTCCGGTGTCCCTTTTTCGGGACCACCCTGCGGACGGTCAGCCATGGCGGAGAAACTACCGTGCCCGGCTGTGTGGGGAGCACACGTCCCCCGGGTGCTGGGGCTAGATGCTGGGGTCCGGTGTTGGGGCCCGGTGTTGGGGCCCGGTGCCGCGACGGCCCTCGGCGCGTCGTACGCCGTGTGACGGGTGTGACTGGTGATACTGACTCTCACGCTGCTTACTTCCCCGAGCACCGAGAGGCACCGCTCCATGCCTGGCCAGACGCCTGCACCTTCCCCCGGACCGCACCCGCGGCGCGAGGCTGGTGAGCGCGCCGCGCGGGTCCGCTTCCGTCGTGCGATCGCCCTGATGTTGATGACGTTGGTGCTGCCCGGCTCCGCCCAGCTGGTCGCGGGCAGTCGCGAGATCGGCCGGGTCGCGATGCGGACCTGGTTCGTGCTCGTCGTCGGCGCGATCGCGGCCATCGCCACCGCGCTGCTGTGGCACCCCTTCGCGTTCTGGCTGGTCTCCGACACCACCGTGCTCGCGGCGATGCGGTTCGGCCTGATCGTGCTCGCGCTCGGCTGGGCGTTCCTCTTCGTCGACGCCTGGCGGATCGGGCAGCCACTCACGCTCAGCTTCCAGCACCGACGTGCCGTCGTCGGCGTCAACGGCCTGCTCTGCTTCTCGGTCGCCGGTGCCCTGCTGTTCGGGTCCCACCTCGTCGCCGTCCAGCGCGACCTGATCACCACGATGTTTGGTGACGGAGATGCCGTCGGCGCCTCGGACGGCCGCTACAACGTGGCGCTGCTCGGCGGGGACGCCGGTGCCGGCCGCTGGGGGCTGCGGCCCGACTCGATCACGATCGCGAGCATCGACGCCGAGACCGGCGAGACGGTGCTGATCAGCCTGCCGCGCAACATGACCAACTTCCCGTTCGCCGAGGGCTCGGTCATGGATGAGCAGTTCCCCGACGGCTTCGACGCCGACATGCTCAACGGGGTCAGCACCTGGGCCGGCGACCGCACCGAGCTGTTCCGCAAGTCCGACAATCCCGGCGTCGACGCCACACTGATGGCGATCGAGGGCATCACCGACCTCGAGATCAACTACTGGGCCATGGTCAACCTGGAGGGGTTCAAGGACCTCGTGGACGCGTTCGGCGGTGTCACTCTCGAGGTCCGCGACGCCATCCCGGTCGGCCTTCCCTACGAGTCGTACTTCCACTACATCGAGCCCGGTACCCGGAAGCTCGACGGGGTGGAGACGCTCTGGTTCGCCCGCGCGCGATACGGCTCGGACGACTACTCCCGGATGGCACGCCAGAAGTGCGTCATGGCCGCGATGCTCAACCAGATCAGCCCGCAGGTTGCGCTCCGGAACTTCCAGAAGATCGCGAGCGCGAGCTCCGCGATGGTCTCCACCAGCATCCCGGGCTCGGAGGTCGGCCGGTTCCTGGAGTTGGCCCTCAAGGCGAAGGACCAGAAGATCGCCACCCTCTCGCTGGTGCCGCCGCTGGTGAACACCGGCGACCCCGACATCGACGAGATCCACGACCTGGTGAAGCTCACCATCGATCGCGCCGAGGGCGACGCCCCGCCGGCGGAGGCACCGAAGAAGAAGCGCGGGACCCAGGCCGGCACGACCGGCGGCTCGATCGGCTCCATGGCCGACGGGTACGCCGCCAACCAGTCGGCCGACCTCGGCGGCTCTTGTTGATCCCGGGCGGGGAGCGGGCCGGCGGTCGCTGTAACGCCGGGTTATCCACTCTTCCCACCCAGAAATTTCCTTGGTACTACAGGGGATAAACCGGCGTTACAGCAGGTCGACCCGCCTCACCGCCGGCGGCGCCGGACGATGAACGGCGCCAGGTCGCTGATGTCGGTTCCGAACCGGGAGTTCGTGTCCTCGACCTCGCGCCCCAGTCGGATCTGGGCAGCGCGGCGACCATCGCCGCAGTCGGACGCGGTGATGCGAGAGACGCCCAGCTTGAAGCCGCTGATGAAGTCCTGGCGCCGCTTCTCGCTCCGCAGCACCTCTCGCGGCGTACGTCCCGAGAGGTTGTCCTCGTCGTACTTCACCCAACCATCGACCTCGAAGATGTGTCGGCCCAACCGCAGGTCGCACCACACAGTGCGGGTCCCGTCCGAGAGCCCGAACTGGGTCTCGGGGCGTCCGTACCCGAGGCTGGTCACGAGCACCCTCCCGTCGGACTCGAGCCAACTCTCCGCACCGGGGTCAGCGAGGCTGATCGCCTCATCCATCACCGTGCTGTAGGGCCAGCACCACATCCGGGACCGGGCCTCGCGCAGCAGGTCACGGCTGCTCCCGCGTCGAAGTGCGGCATCGCTGCAGGCCACGCCGGCGACCAGTCCGTGCTCACGAGCCATGTCGAGTGCGGTCCGGGCCGGAGCCAGGACGCGGACGCCCTCGATCGTGACGACCTCGTCGGGCGTGTACGGCGCGAGGTGATGCTTCACGCCAGCACGGATCGCATCGCCGTGCACCTTCGGTCGGGTGATGTGGACCAGACAGGACCGCGGATCGGGGACACCCAGCTCGAGCACCAGCGCCGCGGAGTCATGACTGAACACGTAATCGCGGCACCGAAGGCACAGACCGGCCGCGCGGACCCGTAGCAACGGCTGGCCGCGAAAGGGGTCGAGGCTCGCCCAGAGCTCGGCCTCGACGTAGATGCCATGTCGCACGGGAAGCCATTCACCGTGTCTGAGGAGTCGTCGGATCTCCGCGTCATTCATACCGGCGGCGAGCGCCTGTCGGCGGGTGACGAGGCCGTGCTGGGTGCGGATGATCGGCGCGATACGCAACATGCTCGCCACCCTGTTCGCGGCGAGCCCGGTGCGCCGGCGCACCGGCGCGGGCTGTGGACAGGCGCATCGCTGGGCGTTCTGTGGACGGCCACCGGCCCGGCCCCGAGTCGCTGTAACGCCGGGTTACCACCTGTAGGCACCCTCAAATTTCTGGGGCAGAACAGGTGATAACCCGGCGTTACAGCAGCGACGGTGACCTGTCGTCACGGGAGATCCCGCTGGCCGTAGGCTGGCGGCCGTGACCGAGCCAGACCGACCGCGCATCGTCGCGGTCGTGGTCACCTTCAACCGCCTGGCGCTCGTACGACGCCTGCTGGACCGGCTCGGCGAGGTGCACGGTCTCGACGAGATCGTGGTGGTCGACAACGCGTCCACCGACGGCACGGGGGAGTGGCTCGGCACCCAGGCGGTCGTTGCACGGACCCTCGACCGGAACGTCGGCGGCGCCGGCGGCTTCCACGAGGGGCTGCGCCTGGCCGTCGAGCGCGGTGCCGGGCTGGTGTGGCTGATGGACGATGATGGGCTGCCCGACGTCGACTGCCTCGACCTGCTGCTCGCCCACCGCAGAGATCTCGACTTCTGGGGCCCGGTCGTCGTCGACGAGTCCGACCCGGACCGGCTGGTCTTCCCGATCCGGCTCCCGGGCGGCACCCGCGTCGCCCACGACACCGCCTCCGTCGACCGCGCCGCCGCCGCAGGACTGGTCCGCGACGTGGTGATCCCGTTCAACGGCGTGCTCGTCACCCGGGCACTCGTGGAGAAGATCGGCTATCCACGCGAGGACTTCTTCATCTGGGGCGACGACCACGAGTACCGGCTGCGGGCCGAACGGGCCGGCGCCCGGATCGCGACCGTCGCCGCCGCGCGGGTGCGGCACCCCTCGGTCGGCGAGCTCGGTACCCCGATGATGTTCGGGCGCACGACCTACAACCACAGTCCGAGCGATCTCAAGCACTACTGCATGGCCCGCAACAACACGATCAATCTGCGCGACTACCGCGGCTGGCCGCACGTGCTGATGTTCTGGGTCAAGACCGTCTGGTTCTACACGCTGACCCGCCCGAGCCCCGGACGGCTGCGGCTCAGCGCGGGCGCGATCCGTGCGGCGCTGCGCGGTGACTTCACCGGCCACCAGAGGTTCCTCCGGTGACCGGGAAGGACACGGTCGCCGTCGTCGTCGTCACCTACAACCGGGCTGACCTGTTGGGCCGGATGCTCGACGGGCTCGCGGCCCAGACCCACCGCCCCGACGCCGTCTACGTCGTCGACAACGCCAGCACCGACCACACGCGCGAGGTACTGGGCCACTGGCACGGCGGCGATCTCCCGATCGAGGTCACCCACAACGACGACAACCTCGGGGGCGCAGGTGGATTCCACCTCGGACTCCGGCGGGCTTACGCCGACGGCTTCGACCGAATCTGGCTGATGGATGACGACGTCGTGCCCGCCCCCGACTGCCTCGCTGCGCTGATGGCGCGCGACGAGGAGTGCCTGATGGCGGTGCGCGAGGACACCTCGGGCCGCCTGGTCGAGAAGGCCGCGCTGCGGTTCGACCTCACCAATCCGCTGGCCATCAAGCCGAAGACCGCGATGGTCGAGACCACCTACGGCACCCGCGCGGCGATGCCGGAAAGGGTCGAGATCGAGAACGTCGCCTTCGAGGGGTTCATGGTCCACCGCTCGGTCATCGCGCAGATCGGGTTGCCCGATCCGTCGTACTTCATCTTCTACGACGACGTCGACTTCGCCCTCCGTGCCCGTCGCGCGGGCCACCGCATCTGGGCTATCCGCGACGCCGTGCTGGTGCGGCAGCTGGACTTCGACCAGCAGCACGACCTGGGGTCGTGGAAGGGCTTTTACATGTACCGAAACCTCTTTGTCGTCCACCTGCGCTACGGCGAGAACGTCTTCGTTCGCCACAAACCGTGGTTGATCGCCGTGATCGTGGTCCTGCTCAGCCCGCTGCGCGGTGGGAGAGCCGAGGCTGGCAATGTGATCCGGGCCCTACGCGCCGCCCGCGGAATGCGGCAGCACCCGCCCACATCCGTAGACTGACCCATTGCGCGACCACCCTGAAGGAGAACTCGTTGTCCACACCTGACCTCGTCATCGTCGGTTCCGGCTTCTTCGGCCTCACCATCGCCGAGCGCTGCGCGAGCGAGCTGGACCTGAAGGTGCTGGTGCTCGATCGCCGCTACCACCTCGGCGGCAACGCCTACTCCGAGAAGGAGCCCACCACGGGCATCGAGGTGCACAAGTACGGCGCGCACCTCTTCCACACCTCCAACGAGCGGGTCTGGGAGTACGTCAACCGCTTCACCTCCTTCACCAACTACCAGCACCGGGTGTTCGCGAAGTACCAGGGGCAGGTCTACTCCTTCCCCATGAACCTGGGCCTGATCAACCAGTTCTTCGGCAAGGACCACACGCCCGACGAGGCCCGCGCGCTGATCAAGGAGCAGGCCAGCGAGATCGCCACCGAGGACGCCAGCAACCTCGAGGAGAAGGCGATCAGCCTGATCGGCCGCCCCCTCTACGAGGCGTTCGTCAAGGGCTACACGTCCAAGCAGTGGCAGACCGACCCGACCGAGCTCAGCGCCGACATCATCACCCGGCTGCCGGTCCGCTACACCTTCGACAACCGCTACTTCAACGACACCTACGAGGGCCTCCCGGTCGACGGCTACACCGCCTGGCTGACCCGGATGGCCGACCACCCCAACATCGAGGTGCGTCTCGAGACTGACTTCTTCGACGTCGCCGACGAGTTCAAGGGCAAGGTGCCGATCGTCTACACCGGTCCGGTCGACGAGTACTTCGGCAACTGCGAGGGCCGGTTGTCGTGGCGCACCGTGGACCTGGAGGCGAGCGTTGTCGACGTCGACGACTTCCAGGGAACGTCGGTGGTCAACGCCAACGACGAGGACGTCCCCTTCACTCGGATCCTCGAGTTCAAGCACTTCCACCCGGAGCGGGTGAAGACCCATCTGCCCGGCAAGACGGTGATCGTCCACGAGTACAGCAGGTCCGCCGAGGAGGACGACGAGCCGTACTACCCGATCAACACCGCCGAGGATCGCGAGAAGCTGAAGAAGTACCGCGACCTGGCGAAGAAGGAGCCGATGGTGCTCTTCGGCGGCCGTCTCGGCACCTACAAGTACCTCGACATGCACATGGCGATCGGCTCGGCCCTCTCCATGTACGACAACAAGCTCAAGCCCCACTTCGCGGACGGCGCCGAGCTCACGAGCGGAGGAGTGGACGGATGACTGTCACCCACACCCAGACCAGCGAGGCGCCCGGATCGTCCGCGCCCGGGAGCGAGCGCGTCCTGCTGATGCGCCAGATCATGCCGGCCGAGCGCGACACCGACGTGATCAAGCTCTACGTCGACCCGGACCCGGCCGCGCTGGACGCCGACAAGTTCGAGATCGGCCACACCCGCGCCGCCCTCGAGGCCAACGCGATCGCCACCCGGATCCAGAACGCCGCCAAGGGCGTCTCCCAGATCCACCCCGATCAGATCGTCTCGCGCACCGCCTACCGCGTCGAGCAGGGGGAGAGCGTCTCGTTCGGCACCTACTTCAACGCGTTCCCCGCGTCCTACTGGCGCCGCCACACCATCGTCACCGTGGTCCGGCTGACCATTCAGCTGAAAGGTGAGGGCGCCACGGTCACGGTCTACCGCTCGATGGCCAACGGTCGCAGCCAGCGCGTCGATTCCGCGTCGGTCGAGGGCTCCTCGGGGGAGTTCTCCTTCGACCTGCCGCTCAAGCCGTTTGTCGACGGCGGTTGGTACTGGTACGACGTGATTGCCGCCGACGAGGACGCCGTCGTGGAGTCGGCCGAGTGGACCGCTGAGGTTCCGGAGGACCGGGCCCAGCACGGCACGGTCACCATCGGCATCACCACGATCCTGCCGGACTTCTGCGCCAAGCTGCTGGCCCAGCTCAGCGAGTCGGGCCGCCTGCAGGACTACGTCGACGAGGTCGTGGTCATGGACCAGGGCAAGGACAGGCTGGCCGACTCCGAGTACTTCCCCGACGCCGAGAAGGCCCTCGGCGACAAGCTGCGGGTCATCAAGCAGGGCAATCTCGGCGGCTCCGGCGGCTTCGCCCGGGCACAGTACGAAGGCCTCAAGGCCGGTCGCTCGGACTACGTGATGATGCTCGACGACGACACCGAGTGCGAGACCGAGGGCATCGTCCGGGCGGCCACCTTCGGCGATCTGTGCCACACGACGACCATCGTCGGCGGCCACATGTTCAGCATCTTCTCCAAGACCCAACTGCACTCCTTCGGCGAGCGGGTCTCGCCGTACACCTTCTGGTGGAGCTCGGCACCGGGAGTGTTCCCCGGCTGGGACTTCGCCAACCGCAACCTGCGCTCGTCCCGCTGGCTGCACGCCCGGATCGACGTGGACTACAACCCGTGGTTCATGTGCCTGATCCCGCGCAGTGTGCTCGCCGACATCGGCCTGTCGCTGCCGTTCTTCATCAAGTGGGACGACTCCGAGTACGGTCTGCGCGCGAAGGCGGCCGGCTACCCGACGGTGACCTTCCCGGGCGCGGCGGTCTGGCACGTGCCGTGGACCGACAAGAACGACGCGCTCGACTGGCAGTCCTACTTCCACGTCCGCAACAGGTTCATCGCCGCGCTGCTGCACTCGCAGTACCCCCGCGGCGGTCGGTTGCTCCGCGAGAGCTTCAACCACCAGATCAAGCACATGGTCTCGATGCAGTACTCCACGGTGGAACTGCGCCACAAGGCCCTCGAGGACGTCCTCGCAGGCCCCGAGAAGCTCCACGAGACGTTGGCGACGGCGCTGCCGGAGATCAAGGAGTTCGTCAAGGGGTACGACGACGCGACCCTGGTCGCCGATCCCAGCTCCCTCCCCGAGGTCCGGCGCCACAAGTTGCCGCGCAAGGGCCGCGAGGCCTCGCCGGTGATCTCCGGTCGCGAGGCCACGCTGCAGGCACTGCTCCAGCCGTTGCGGCAGCTCCGCAGGCCGCGGGAGATGGCCCAGACCAACCCGGAGGCCGAGATCATGGCCCAGGACTCCCGGTGGCACAAGATCGCCCGCTACGACTCCGCGATCGTGTCCCTGCCCGACCAGACGTCGGCGGCCTTCTACCGCCGCGACCGGGAGAAGTTCGTCGACCAGCTCAAGCGCACGGTGGCGATCCACCGCAAGCTGGCGGCCGAATGGGACGACCTGGCTGAGCGCTACCGCGCCGCGCTCCCCGAGATCACGTCCCCAGCGGCCTGGGAGGAGACGTTCCGGCCGTGGATGGATGGCGACGCGGATGAGCGTTAGCCCGGAGGCGGACCTGGCCCCGCTCTCACCGCCGAGTCGGAACAACGGGCTGCTGGAGGTCTTCCGGCAGCGCTACCTGCTGAGACTTCTCGTTCGCAGCACCATCGACGCCCGCTACCAGGGCACCGTGCTGGGCTGGTTCTGGAGTTACCTGCAGCCCGCTGTCCGGTTCTGCCTGTACTACTTCATCTTCCAGGTGCTCGTCGGTCGCGGCGGCAACATGGAGAACTTCGCCATCCACCTCGTGGCCGGCATGGTCGTGGTGCACTTCTTCACCGAGACGTTCAACGGCGGCACCCGTTCGCTGGTGAGCAACCGCGGCCTGATCATCAAGTTGCCCATGCCGCGCGAGTTGTTCCCGGTCGCGACCATGCTGGTCGCTCTGTGGCACACCGTCCCCATGATGGTCATCCTGAGCGGCGTCTGCCTCCTGCTGGGCTGGTCTCCGGACCCGGTGGGCCTGCTGGCCGGGCTGCTCGGGTTCGCGATCCTGACGTTCCTCGGGGTGGGCCTGGCGTTGGTGTTCAGTGTCGCCAACGTGTTCTTCCGCGACTTCGGGAAGGTCACCCAGACCCTCACGCAGTTCACGACCTTCAGTGTCCCGATGATCTACCCCTACTCGCTCGTCGACGACCGGTTCGGCTCGCTCGCCCAGTACTACTTGCTCAACCCGCTGGCCGAGGCCGTGCTCCTGGTGCAACGCTGCTTCTGGGTGGGGACGACCAGCGACCGAGACGCCACGATCGCCGAGCACCTGCCCGACGACCTGTGGTCGCGCGGGCTGATCATGCTGGGGCTGTCCGCGGTGTTCCTGGTGCTGGCCCAGCTGTGGTTCAGCAAGTTCGAGCGCCGGGTCCCGGAGCGGATCTGATGACGCGCTACATCGAGGTGGAGAACGCCACCAAGACGTTCACCATGCAGTACCACCGCTCGCTCAAGCAGATCGCGGTCGCGCGGCTGCGCGGCCAGAAGACCCACGACCGGTTCAACGCCGTCGACGAGGTTTCGTTCACGGTCGAGCAGGGCGAGTCCGTCGGTGTGATGGGCCTCAACGGGTCGGGCAAGTCGACGCTGCTGAAGTTGATCAGTGGTGTGATGCAGCCCGACAGCGGCAGCGTCCTCACCCGGGGCCGGGTGGCCGGACTGATCGCCACCGGCGCCGGGTTCCAGCCCCAGCTCAGTGGTCGCGACAACCTGTGGCTGAACGCCGCCATCCTCGGAATGAGCGAGGCTGAGACCCGCCGCAAGCTCGACGAGATCGTGGAGTTCGCCGACATCGGCAAGTTCCTCGACACCCCCGTCACCTACTACAGCTCCGGCATGAAGGCGCGGCTCGGCTTCGCCGTCGCGATCAACGTCGAGGCCGACATCTTCATCGCCGACGAAGCGCTGGCGGTGGGGGACCGGCCGTTCAAGAGGAAGTGCAAGCAGCGGATGCGCGAGATCCGTGAGCAGGGAACGACGATCTTCTTCGTCAGCCACGCCCCCGGTGCCGTACGGCAGCTCTGTGACCGGGTGATCGTCTTGGAGAAGGGCAAGCTTGGATTCGACGGCGACGTCGCTGAGGGCATCAAGTACCTCCACTACGACGACGACGATGACGGCGATGACGACGAGGGCTTCGGCAAGGGCGACTGACGCCCACTGCCTCCCCGCGTACGCGGGGAGACCGCTAGCCCACAATTCTTCGCCCCATCGGCGTGGCGACTGGAAATTACACGTTTGTAGTTACTCAGTTCCCCTTCCGGCACCCCTGTGACCAGTGTGAAACTTGCGACTCGTGTGAATCTTCCCCCTCACAGGAGTAGCCCCCCATGCGCCCGAGCAAGGACCACTTCGTCACCTCGTGCCAGCAGCTGCTGGCACTCGGTGCGGTGCTGGCCGTGCTCACTCCTGCCGCCTCGATCATCAGCCTCGACGTCGTCCGCCAGGCCCCCGCCTCGCAGGCTCCGGGACGGATCAACGCCGGCAGTGGTCATCTGCTGGAGCTCAGTGCCTACACCCGTGAGGCGCACCGGACCTCCCGTGTACCCACCGCCCCCGTCGACGCCGAGGTCACCGAGTACGCCATGACCGGCGACCCCGGCCTCTCGCGTCGGACGCACGGGGGCCGGACGATCGCCGCGGACGGCGCCGAGATGTCGGTGCTGAGCCGACCCGAGCCGGTGGTCGGCTACGGCGGAGTCGGCGTCACCTGGGACCCGAGCGCGGACGCCGACGACGAGCAGCTGTCGTTCCAGGTCCGCACCCGCACCGACGGCACCTGGTCGGGGTGGGACGAACTCGAGTACCACGACGAGCACGCCCCCGACCCCGACTCCCGCGAGGGGCGACGGGCGCGACCCGGCACCGAGGTGCTGTTCGTCGGCCACGTGGACGACGTCCAGGTCCGCGCCGACGCACGGGGCATGTTCCCGCCCGCCGGCATGCGGATGACCGTGGTGACCCCGGGTCGGGCCGCCGAGACCGAGCGCGAGGCGCCGGCCATCGACACCGACGAGCTGCCGTCGGCCCGGACGGCGGCGCCGGTCGAGGAGTCCGGCACCACGCTCACCTCCGTCACCCCCCGGCCGACGATCTACTCGCGCTCCCAGTGGGGTGCGAACGAGAACCTGCGCGACAAGGGCTCGCTGCGCTACTTCGAGGTGCACGCCGGCTTCGTCCACCACACGGTCAACGCCAACGACTACTCGCGCGCCGAGGTCCCCGGGCTGTTGCGCAGCATCTACGCCTACCACACGCAGTCGCGCGGCTGGAGCGACGTCGGCTACAACTTCCTGGTCGACCGGTTCGGCCGGATCTGGGAAGGCCGGTACGGCGGCGTGGACCGCGCAGTCGTGGGCGCCCACACCCTCGGCTACAACGACTACGCGTTCGCGATGTCGGCCATCGGCAACTTCGACATCACCGAACCCAGCAGCGCGATGGTGCAGGCGTACGGCGCACTCTTCGCGTGGAAGCTCTCGCTCCACGGCATCGACGCCCAGTCCCCCCGCCAGGTGGTCGGCCCCGACACCTTCCCGGCCATCAACGGGCACCGCGACGCCGGCAGTACCGCCTGCCCCGGCCGCTACCTCTACGCCAAGCTGGACAAGATCCGCGAGCTCGCCAAGGGCGCCCAGCAGGACTGGTCGGGGCGTGAACTCCAGTCGAACCTCGCCGGGAGCGCCCACCCTGACCTGATCGTGCGTCGAGCCGCCGACGGCCAGGCCTTCATCCTGCCCACCGGTGGCCTCAGCGGCTTCGGCAAGCCCGTCACCAGCACCGGCCTGGCCGCCGATGCCGACGCGGTGGTCCCGTCCCCCGACGTGACCGGCGACGGCACGGCGGACCTGCTGGTGCGGCGTACGGACGGCACCACCGAGCTGCGCCCCGGCGACGGAGCCGGCGGCTACGGCGACGCGACCCGGACCTACGCCGCATTCGCCGGCCGTGACCTGCTGACCGCCGTCGACGACCTGGACGGCGACGGCCACCACGACCTGGTCGCGCGTGACCCCGCAACCGCCCAGCTCTTCGCCTACCTCGGGAACGGCTCGGGCGGGTTCAGCCGCGAGCGGATCTCGGGCGAGTGGGGCAACTACACCGCGTTGGCCGCGACCGGCGACCTCAACGGCGACGGCCACTCCGACCTGCTGGCCCGTGATGCCGCCGGTGCCCTGTGGGCACTGCCGGGAACCGGCACGACCGGTTTCGGCACCGCCGTCCGGGTCGCCGGCTCGTGGAAGGCCTGGGGCACCATCGCCGGCGCCGGCGACTTCACCCGCGACGGCCTCGCCGACCTCGTGGTGCGGACCGAACCCGGCGCCCCCGCCTGGATCATGCCGTCGCGTGGCGACCTCTCCTTCGGCGAGCCGCTCGGGCCGATCGGCCGCTTCAGGAAGTCCGGCACGATCGCCGGAGCTGCGCAGTACGCCGGCGACAGGCTCCCCGACGTCGTCTCGCGGCGCGGCAACGACATCCGCACCTACCCCAACCGGGGGACCGTCGACCTGCTGCCGCCGATCCGGACCGGAGTGAACCTGTCCCGCGCCGACGCGGTGTTCAACGCCGGCGACTGGGACCGCGACGGTGACGGCGACATGATCTACCGGACCCGCAAGGGTGCGCTGTTCATGCGGCCCGGTGACGGCACCGGCGCCTTCGGCAGCCGGGTCAAGCTCGCCGGCGGCTTCGGCAAGGTCCGGTTGCTGGCCGCCGTCGGTGACATGACCGGTGACGGCCTGCCGGACCTGATGGGTCAGCCGGCCGGTTCCTCGATGCGGATCTACCCGGGCAACGGGCTGGACGGGCTCCAGGAGGCGTACGTTGCGCACTCCGCGATCGACGCGGCGCGCCAGGTCCCGGTCGGTCGCTGGGATACCGACGGTTCCCCGGACAGCCTCTTCCGCACCGGGAGCACGCTTTCCCTCTACCCGGGCAACGGTCCGGGTGGCCTCACCGGGGTCCAGCGGCTCGGGGTGGACGTCAGTGACTACGACTGGGTGATCGGCGTCAGTGACCTCCGCGTCGCCGGGCACTCCGACGTCATCGTGCGAGAGAAGGCCACCGGACTGCTGTATGCCCTCCAGGGCACTCGGAAGTTGGGCTTCACCTCGCGGCGGATCCTGGGAGACGGGATGGGAATCTACGACCTGGCCGGCTGACCATGGGGTTCAGCCGGCCACGGTCGACCAGGGTCAGGCCCGAGCCGTGGCCCGCTCCGCGTCGTAGGTCTGTTCGACGCGAGCGGGGTCCGGATGGGCCACGAGGACCACGGAGCCGTTCTTCACGAGCGGTTCGGTGAAGGTGGCGAGACCGGAAGGGGAAGCCGGGTTCGCCCCACTGAAGAGGCGGCCGCCGTCGGCGAGGAGACTCCCGGCGGTGGCCACCTCCCAGAGCTCGGCGTGGGTCACCGTGCCGGACCCGGTGTCGGTCGCGGCGTCGTCCGGCCCCGGCGGGTCGTAGGGGATGAATGCGTCGGGCTGGGACCACACGTCGACGCCGAGGTCGTGCACGTCTGCCGGGAGCGGCTCGTTGAAGGGACGTCCCAGGGGGTGCAGCGCGGTCGCCAGCACCACGATGTCCGCGGCCCGCTCGGCCCAGCGCGCCACCGAGTCGGGCCCGCAGACGACGAGGTCGGCGTCGTCATCGGTCACGACCAGCCCGACGCTCCAGGCGGCTCCGAGCAGCACCGGCCCCAGCCAGTGCACGGGCAGGTCGAGGCGCACCCGCTGACCTCGCTCGAGGTCGAACTCCTCGGTGAGCAGCGAGGCGGTCTTGGCGACCCAGTTGGCGTACGTCGTCACCGACAGCTCGGTCCTTTCGCCGCTGGCGTGGTCGTAGAAGGTGACCAGCGGTCGCCCAGGATCGCGCTGCAGCTGTCCGGAAAGGATCGTCGCGAAGGTGGTCATCGTCGTAGGGTCCCACCCATGCCCGCACTCGATCACTTCTGGGCTGTGGTCCCCGCCGGCGGCGCGGGCACCCGGCTCTGGCCGGTCTCGCGCGCTGCGGCCCCCAAGTTCCTCCACGACCTGACCGGAGACGGCCGCTCGCTCCTCCAGCAGACCGTCGACCGGCTCACGCCCCTCGTCGAGGACCGGCTGCTGATCGTGACGGGCGTCGCCCACCGGGAGGCGGTCCTCGCCGAACTGCCGTCGGTCGATCCCGGTGCGATCATCGCCGAGCCCTCAGCGCGCGACTCGATGGCCGCGATCGGGCTGGCCGCCGCGATGCTCGAGCGCACCGATCCCCTTGCCGTCATCGGCTCGTTCGCCGCCGACCACGTCGTGACCGACCCCGAGGCCTTCGAGGACGCCGTCGCCCGCGCGGTCGCGGTGGCGCAGCAGGATTGGCTGGTCACGCTGGGGATCACGCCCACCTACGCCGCCACCGGGTTCGGCTACATCCACCTCGGCGAGGCCCTGGCAGGCCATCCGGGCGTGCACCGCGTCACCGAGTTCGTGGAGAAGCCGTCGGCCGACGTCGCCCAGCAGTACGTCGACGGCCGGGCGCACCGCTGGAACGCCGGCATGTTCGTGGCCCGGCCCGGGGTGCTGCTGGACCTGCTCGCGCAGGGCCACCCCGGCTTCGCCGACCGGCTGCGCACGATCGCGGCCGAGCCGGAGCGGCTCGACGAGCTCTGGGCGCAGCTGCCCAGGATCGCCGTTGACCACGCCGTCGCCGAGCCGGCCGCCACGGCCGGTCGGGTCGCCGTCGTACCCGTCGACCCCGGGTGGGACGACATCGGCGACTTCGACGCGCTGGCCGCGCTGCTGGGCGCCGACGAGGGACGGGTGAGCGTCTTGGGGGACGAGTCGCTGGTGCGCGCGATCGCGTCCACCGGCCTGGTCGTCCCGGCGTCGGGTCGGCTGGTCGCCCTGGTCGGCCTCGACGACGTGGTCGTCGTCGACACCCCCGACGCGCTGCTGGTCACGAGCCGGCAGCACGCCCAACGGGTGAAGGAGATCGTGGCCGGCCTCCACGCGACCGGCCACGACGACCTCACGTAGGTCGGCCCGGATCAGGTCGCGTTGGGCTCGGGCGAGTCGGTGTAGGGGTACTCGGTCATGAAGGAGTCGAGCGCCTCGCCGCTGGTCTCCGAGCAGTACTGCCAGGCGCCGGTCTGATCGCCGCTCGGGTCGCCGTCGCCGCCGACCGACCAGTGGCTGAACGCCACGTGCATGTCGTCGGGGAACGGGGCGCCGTCCTCGGCCGTCCACGGCGCGGCGATGAACTTGCTGCGCTGGTTGTCGCTGTCGGAGAACTTGCCCGCAAGCCCGCGGACCTCGGTCAGTGCTGCTTCGTCGGCGGCGATGGTCTCGTCGTACCAGAGAATCGTGTAGCCGTGCTCGAGGTTGTGGACCAGCGCCTCGAGCTCGGGGCGGTCCTCGGCGGTGTAGAACTTTCGATCGAACGTGGCGGGCGCGAGACCAGCCGCATTCCAGTGGGGGCCGTACGCGGGCGGCGACACGTCGTAGGTGACCTGCTCGGTCTCGGGGACGTGGTCGGCGTTGCCGGCGGCCGTCTCGGTGGTGATGTCGTCGCACGACGAGGCGGGAGCGCCGATGGTCGCCAGGTCGAGGCTCTCGAAGGCCGAGAGCTCCTGCCGGTCCTTGAGGATCGAGTAGACCGGCACGGCGATGATCAGCAGCGCCAGCACCACGCAGACTCCGACGATCATCAGGCCGCGGCGGCGCTCGGCGCTCTGCTGCTGGCCGCGGATGGCGTCGATCTTCGCCTGGCGTTCGTTCTTCTGGGACTTGGCCTTGGCCACGATCAGTTCCTCGTCGTCGAGCGGGTGGGAGTGGAACGGGGTGCTGCACAGGTCCTACGCCGGGGATTCTACGGATGAGTCGGTTGGAGTCCCAGCCGGCCGTCGGCCCGGCCGGTCGTGACGGTCCAGCCGTGGGCGAACGCGAGTGCGCGCACCGCGTCGGCCGAGACGGTGGCACCGGTGAGCCGGAGCCCGGCCCCGTCGGGTTCCGGCTCGGCCCCGGCGAGAGCGGCGACCGCCTCCGCCATCTCCGTGACGGACGCTGCGTCACCGAACGGCGCCCGGTCCGCCGGGTCGCCCCGCAGTGCCCGGAGCACCGCCTCCCGGGCGCCCCAGCCGAACATGTCGTTGCCCTGCGGGCGCACCAGCGCTGCGGCGCCGGGACCGTCGTGGTCCACCGGCAGCACCAGGTCGGCCCGCCCTCGCGCCACTGCGAAGGGACGCCCGCCGAGCTTGCCCTGGACCAGCTCGGCGGTCCCGGCCAGCTCGTCGGCGACGGCCGGCGCGGTGACGACCAGCTCGTTGCCGTAGCCGTCCTGCCGCCCGGTGAAGTCCTCGAGGACGCGCAGCCCCGCTGCGCCGACGGCGAGGTCGGTCTGGCCCTCGCGCCACGCCCGCCCGGCGGTGTCGGTCACGACCACAGCCACGTTGCGGCCGGTGAGCGCACGAACTCGTGCGCGCATCGCGCGCGCCGACGCATCGGGGTCCAGGGGGAGCAGCACCACCTGGCCCGGGGGCACGTTGGAGGCGTCGATCCCGCCGGCTGCCAGCGTGAGTCCGTGGTGGGTGCGCACGATGCGCGTGGGGCCGCGCCGGGCGACGAGTCGTGCGGTCTCTCCCGACAGCGCCTCGTCACGGGTCCCGGCCACGACCCGGCCCTCGGACTTGCTCACGACCTTGCTGGTCACGAGCACCACGTCGCCGTCCGCGAGCGGGTGCCGCTCTCCCAGCAGGCCGACCAGGATCGCGGCCAGGTCGTCGCCTCGGCGTACCTCGCCTGCGCCGTCCGGCGCCAGCACCGTCAGCTCGGTCACCCGGCCACCAGCTCGATGGCGGCGGCCGCCATGGCGGCGGTGGCGGCCTCATCAGTCATCAGCAGCGGCCGGGCGGCGGCAGCCAGGCCCGCGGAGCGGAGCCCGTCGAGCTGGTCCTCGTCGCTCTCGTCGACGAGCCAGCCGTCGAGGACTCCCTCCCCGGACCGGGCGCCGTAGTGGCGGCCCACGCCGCCGGCGCTGACCTCGACCCCGATGGTGGCGAGCAGCTGCTGGGCCATGCCGTGGACGTGGCGGCCGCTGATGATCGGCGAGATCCCGACCACCGGTGCCGCGGTGGCGGTGATCGCTTCGCGGACCCGCGGCACGCCCAGGATGGTGCCGACGGAGACCACCGGGTTGGACGGCGGGAGGATCACCAGATCGGCGTCGATGAGGGCGTCGATGACGCCCGGTCCCGGGGAGCAGTCCTCCTGGCCGATGACGAGGACGGCCTCGGCGGGGACCTCGGCCCGCAGCCGGACCCAGTACTCCTGGAAGTGGATGACCCGCCGGCCGCTGGGGGAGTCGGGGTCGGTGATCGCGATGTGGGTCTCGACCCGGTCATCTGTCATCGGCAGCAGCGTCACGCCTGCTCCGTGGGCAGGCGTGAGCCACCGCCGACACAGCGCCTCGGTCACCTGGGAGAGCGGGTAGCCGGCGTCCATCATCTGGGTGCGGACCAGGTGCGTGGCGAGGTCGCGGTCACCGAGGCCGAACCAGGCGCGGTCCACGCCGTACGCCGCCAGCTCCTCGCGGGCGTGCCAGGTCTCGTCCTGCCGGCCCCAGCCGCGCTCGGCGTCGATCCCGTCGCCGAGGGTGTACATCAACGTGTCGAGGTCGGGACAGACCTTGAGCCCGTGCAGCCACCAGTCGTCTGCGGTGTTGGCGATCACCGTCACCGTTGCGTCGGTGGGGACGCCCGGTAGGGTTCCCGACGCGATGCCGTGCCGCAGCCCGCGCACGAACCTGGCGCCGCCGACGCCGCCGGAGAGCACCGTGATCCTTCGCAAGAGCTGGCCCATGGCATCAGCCTGCCGTACGAGATAGATAGCCCATTTGGGTGGTTGTCACCCATACCAGAGATCCGCTTGACTTTAGGTGTACGACAGGCGTGTAATTCCCACAGTGTTCTTCACCTCCGAAGCGGTCTTCCCCGACTAGGAGCAGCGGAGTACGGGGAGCCTGGCAGGGACACATTCGGGGATCCGGCGCAGAGCGTCGGATCCGGGTCGAAAGGGCGGGAGCCGTGAGAGAACTACTTCTCCTCGACGGGGGCGTCGAGGATGCAGGATGGCAGGAGCGGGCGCTGTGCGCGCAGACGGATCCTGAGGCGTTCTTCCCCGAGAAGGGCGGATCGACGAGGGAGGCCAAGAAGGTCTGCCTCACGTGCGAGGTGCGCGGCGACTGCCTCGAGTACGCGCTGATGAACGACGAGCGCTTCGGTATCTGGGGCGGGTTGTCCGAGCGTGAGCGTCGCAAGCTGAAGAAGCAGGCGGTCTGAACCGGCTGCCCGGGATTTTCGGCTGATCATTCGCTGATCATTGGGTTGGGCATTCGGCCAGCCCGTGGGAGGGCCGTTAGGGTCAACGACCGTGTCTGCCACGGTCGTCGCCCTGCTCGTCAGTCATGACGGCGCACGCTGGCTGCCCATCGTCATCGACGGGCTCCGCGCGCAGCGGCGTCCCGTCGACCGCGTCGTCGCGGTCGACACCACGAGCCGCGATGACAGTCCCGCGCTGCTGACCGAGGCCTTCGGGCAGCCGATCACGGCCCCCGGCGGTACCGGTTACCCGGCCGCGGTGAAACTCGGTCTGGTCGAGGCAGGCGACGCCGACTGGATCTGGCTGCTCCACGACGACTCGACGCCCGAGCCGGGCGCGCTCGAGGAGCTCCTCGCCGCCGCCGAGGCGGACCCCGAGGCGGACATCCTCGGCCCCAAGCTCCGTGAGTGGCCCTCATTGCGGCGGCTGCTCGAGCTCGGCGTCACCATCTCCGGCACCGGTCGCCGCGAGACCGGCCTCGAGCGAGGTGAGTACGACCAGGGCCAGCACGACGACGTCCGGCCGGTGCTCGCGGTCAACACCGCCGGGATGCTGGTCCGCCGCACGGTGCTCGAGGCACTCGGCGGTTTCGACGAGCAGATGCCGATCTTCGGCAACGACATCGACTTCGGCTGGCGCGCCGCGGCCGCCGGCCACCGCACCGTGGTCGTCCCGCAGGCCATCGTGTTCCACGCGGAGGCTGCCCACCGCGGCGTACGCCGCACGCCGCTCACCGGTCGCCACATCCATTACCAGGAGCGCCGAGCCGCGCTCTACACGCTGCTGGTCAACTCCAGCACCCGGTCCCTGCCGTGGCGGGTGCTGCGGCTCGGCGTCGGCACGTTGTTGCGGATGGTCGGACTGCTGCTGGTGCGGCAGGGGGGTCAGGCCCTCGACGAGCTGGCCGCGCTGGTCTCCCTCTACGGTCAGCCCGGCCTGGTGCTGCGCGCACGACGCGATCGGCGTCGTCGGGCCGCGGCCACCGGATCGGAAGCCGTGGACGTCAAGCCGATGCTGGCCGCGGTCTGGGTTCCCTACCGCCACGGCCTCGACTTCGTCAGCGATCTCGCGGCGGCCGCCACCAACCAGGCCTCCGACGTCGCGGAGCGACGACGGATCGCCTCCGGCACGCCGACTCCGGTCATGGACGAGGACGACCCCTGGGCCGAGGAAGGGGGCTGGGTCGCGCGGTTCTTCACCAGCCCCGTGGCGATGGGTGGCGTGCTGTTCGTGCTGCTCGCGCTGATCGGTGCCCGGGAGGCGTTCGGCACCGTCGCCGGGGGGGCGCTGTCCCCGGCCCCGGTATCGGTCTCGGAGTGGTGGCGCTTCCACCTCGAGTCCCAGCACCCGCTCGGACAGGGGACCGGTGTCCCGGCTCCGGCGTACGTGCTTCCGCTTGCGCTGCTCGGCTCGATCGTCAGTCCGACGGCGGCGGTCAGCCTGCTGCTGGTGCTCGCCGTTCCGCTGTCGTTCTGGGGTTCGTGGCGGTTCCTGCGTGTGGTCGGTCGGCTGCTCGGCGGGGAAGCACCGCCGGCCTGGCTGCTGTTCCTCGGTGCCACGACCTACGCGCTGATCCCTGCGGCCAGCGGCGCCTGGGGTCTCGGTCGACTGGGTGTCGTGGTGGCGGCGACCGTGCTGCCGTGGCTGGCCCACGCCGCCCTGGGCTTCGCCGACCCTGAGCCCGACCGCCGCTGGCGCGCCGCCTGGCGGACCGGACTCCTGCTCGCGCTGGCCGCCGCGTTCGCCCCGCTGGCCTTCTGGTTCTCCCTCGTGCTCGCCGCCCTCGTCGTCGGCGCCGGTTTCTGGATCAGCGCCCGCGCCATGCGCGACCGCTCGGTCTGGGGGCCGCCCGCTGCCGCGCTGGGCGTGCCGGTGCTGCTGCTCGTGCCGTGGTGGGCCCCCGCGCTGCTGACCGGTGCCGGCGCCGCTCT
>Ga0136633_1000558_pt1 | contig 28400 bp, 31 predicted proteins | sample AntDrymeUQ832206_2_FD_105494 | JGI IMG/M metagenome (GOLD analysis project Ga0136633, IMG submission 105494) | Polar desert sand microbial communities from Dry Valleys, Antarctica - metaG UQ83 (22.06) | ecosystem: Environmental > Terrestrial > Soil > Desert | place: Antarctica: Dry Valley... | reverse complement strand
ATCGACGCGGGCGCCGGCAACGACGTCGTGCACTCCGACACGGGCGCGGACGTCATCACCGCCGGACCGGGCGACGACGTCGTCTATGTCAACTCGGGCGGCGCCGTCGCGTCGGTGGACTGCGGCGACGGCACCGACGTGATCGTCATCAACCCGTATCGCGAGCCCGGCGGGATCTCGAACCGCAAGGATCTCCGCGAGGGCCGCATCGTGGGGTGCGAGCGCGTCATCGAGGCCCCGGCGGTGAGGGACCCGGCGCGGGGCATCACCTGGAAGGGCGAAGGCGAGATGACCGGAACGGCTCGCAATGACACGCTGCTCGGCGGCCACGCCTCCGACCGCCTCGCCGGCGGCGACGGTAACGACGTCATCTGGGGCGACCACAACCACGACAGCGGCGGCCTGCGCGCCCGCGACTTCCTCGCCGGCGACGGCGGCAACGACACGATCTACGGCGGCCGAGGCACGAACGTCATCGCGGGTGGCGCCGGCGACGACTACCTGCAGGGCGGCGAGCGCCGCAACACGATCGACGGCGGCGACGGGGCCGACCAGATCCGCCTGCGCGCGGGCGGGAGCGGCCGCCAGACGGTCCGGGCGGGCACCGGCAACGACGTGGTGTTCTCCGTCGTCTCCCAACGAGTCGTCATCGACTGCGGGCCGGGCTACGACACCGTCTTCTACGGCCGCAGGCGCCCGCGCATGCGCAACTGCGAGCGCGCCGTCAGCCGCTACACGCGCTGAGCGCGGCCCCGCCCCGCGCTAGGTGAGCGCGGGGACGAGCTCGGCCTCGAGCGCCCGCTTGGGCTTCGCGCCGACGATCTGCAGTGCGGGCTGGCCGGCCTTGAAGAGGATCATCGTGGGAATCGACATGATCCCGTAGTTGCCCGCCGTCTGCGGGTTCTCGTCCGTGTTGAGCTTGACGATGCGCAGGTCGTCGCGCTCGCCGGCGATCTCCTCGAGCACGGGGGCGACGACGCGGCAGGGGCCGCACCATGGCGCCCAGAAGTCCACGAGCACGGGAATGTCGTTCTCGAGGACCTCGGCCTGGAAGTTGGTGTCGGTGACTTCGGTGATGGCGGCCATGAGGGCGCTCCAGTCGCGGAGGGATCGACGATCGTTACTTCAGAAAGTATAGTACCAGCGGGCGTGGCACCGGACCCGGTCCGGACCCTACCCAGTGACGGCAAGCAGCAGCCGCGGCGTGAGCCACACCTCGACGGACGCTGTCGCCAGGAGGATCGGCACGGCTATCGCCACGGTCACGACGGTGGCCGCCAGCAGCTCGTTCCAGCGGCCGCTGCGGCTCGCGATGGTCCACGCCGCGAGCGGCAGGAACAGCGCGAACAGCTCAGGCAGGGCATGGAGGGAGTACGTCATGAGGAGCACCGCCGGGGAGATGCCGAGCTGAGCGGCGATCGTCGACGCGTCCGTCCCGATGATGAAGGCCTGCGTCGTGAGGGAGAAGAGGGTCGCGCAGACGACGAAGCCGATGGCCAGCGGGCCCGCCTTGTCGTGCACCTTGCGCCAGAGGCCGGAGTGCCCCTCGGCGACCGTCGGCAGCGCCGATCCGGCGATGAAACCGGCGACGCATGCGAGCGCGTGCAGGGCGAGGACGAGCGAGTTGCGGATGAGGACGTAGACGAAGTCGATCATGGTCGCGGGTTCGCTCACGCCCGTCACGTAGAGCCCCGAGGGATCGGGGGTCGTGAGGGCGGCCACCGCCCAGGTCGCGACGAGCAGGCCGACCGCGATCAGCAGCGAGACTCTCGACCAGGGTCCGAGCACGCGCATGGGACGCTCCTTCCAGGTACTCAGCGCCTGCCGGGTGTCCGTCATGCCGCGTACGAGCGCGAGCTCCTCCGCCTTCACCTGGACACCGTGATCGCGATCATCTCTTCATCCTGTCGGCACGCAGCCGCGGCACCATGATCGCCGCCTCCACGGCAATGCGCCAGGTCATCTTCGACCGGCCCTCGTGCCGCTCGTGGAAGACGATGGGGATCTCCGTCACGCGCAGGCCGGCCCGCAGCGCGCGGTGGGTCAGCTCCACCTGGAAGGCGTAGCCCTGCGAGCGCACGTCGGCGTAGCCGATCCGCTCGAGTGCCTCGGCGCGAAAGCACTTCAACCCCCCGGTCAGGTCGCGCACGGGGACGCGGAGCACACGCCGGGCGTACTCGCAGCCGGCGCGCGAGACGACCCGGCGCAGCGGGTGCCAGTTCTCCACCCCGCCGCCGGCGACGTAGCGCGAGCCCAGTGCGAGGTCGGCGCCCCCGTGCACCGCCGCGAGCAGCCGCGGGACGTCCGCCGGGTCGTGCGAGAAGTCCGCGTCCATTTCGATCACGCAGCGCGCCCCGTGGGCGAGAGCGTGGGCGAAGCCGGCGACGTAGGCCTGCCCGAGCCCGGCCTTCGCCGGCCGGTGGAGCACGTGAACGGCGGCGTCGGCCGCGGCCAGGCGGTCCGCGATGTCGCCCGTTCCGTCCGGAGACGCGTCGTCGACCACCAGCACCTGCGCCTCGGGGACGACCCGGCGCAGCGCGCCGACGACTCCCTCGAGGTTCTCCGCCTCGTCGTAGGTCGGCAGGACGATCCAGGGCACGGGGGCGCGTACGCTAGGCGGGTGGCCGCCGGCAGCCTCACCAACCCGCGAATCGCGGCCGCGATGGAGGAGCTCGGCGACCTCTACGAACTCGACGGCGTCGATCAGTACCGCGTCATCGCCTACCGCAACGCCGCCCGGTCGATCCGCGACGCGACGCAGTCGGTTCAGGCGCTCGTGGAGGCGGGCCGCGCGACCGAGCTCAAGGGCATCGGCAAGACGCTCGACGAGAAGCTTCGCGCGCTGTTGGAGACGGGTGACATCCCCGCCGCGGTCAAGCTGAGGGCGAAGATTCCGGTCGGCCTTATTTCGGTCATGCACCTTCCTGGCTTCGGCCCGCGCCGTGCGCGGCGGCTGTTCGACGAGCTCGGGGTGGACTCGCTCGAGAGCCTGAAGGCGGCGGCTGAGGCGGGCGAGGTCCGCAAGCTGCGCGGCTTCGGGCCCAAGGTCGAGACCGCGCTGCTCGAGATGCTTGCCGCAGGCCACGACGGCCGGCCCGAGCCACGCGTGCTGCTCACCCGCGCCCTGCCGCTGGCCGAGCAGATCGTCGCGGCGCTGCGGTCGATCGACCCCGACCCTCCGGAGCACGTCGCCGTCGCCGGGTCGCTGCGGCGCCTGGCCGACTCCGTCAAGGACATCGACATCATCGCCACCGCGCGCAACCCGAAGGCGCTCGTCGCCGCGCTCGCCGAGCTGCCGATCATCGCCGAGGCCGGCGCTCCTGGCGACAACGCGCTGCGGGCGATGACGCACACCGGGATGAGAGTCGACGTCCGCGTCGTCGAGCCGGACCAGTTCGGCAACGTGCTCCAGCACCTCTCGGGTTCCAAGGCGCACAACGTCGCGCTGCGCGAGGCCGCGGTGCGCGCGGGCATGCACGTTTCCGAGTACGGGATCAAGATCGACGAGACGGGCGAGACGGTGCGCTGCGCCACGGAGGAGGAGGTCTACGCCACGCTCGGCTACGACTGGATCCCGCCCGAGCTGCGCGAGGGCCGCGGCGAGCTCGAGGCCGCCCGCCACGGCGGCCCCGGCCTTCCGGACCTCGTGACGGTCGAGGACCTCAAGGGCGACCTGCACATGCACACCACGCTTTCCGACGGGCGCGACTCGGTCGAGCAGATGGCCCAGGCGGCGATCGAGCGCGGCTATGGCTACATCGCCATCACCGACCACTCGGCCTCGCACGGCTTCGGCAACAACGTGACGACGGAGCAGCTGTGGGCGCAGGTCGAGCACGTGCGCGCGGTCAACGCGCAGCTCGACGGCTTCGAGCTGCTGATCGGCACGGAGTCCAACATCAACCTCGACGGCTCGCCCGACTATCCGGACGACCTGCTCGCCGAGCTCGACTGGGTGATCGCGAGCGTGCACACGTCCTTCGGCATGCCCGAGAAGGAGATGACCGCGCGGATGGTGCACGCGATGGAGCACCCGTGGGTCGATGCGATCGGGCACCCGACGGGGCGCAAGATCGAGACCCGCCCGCCTTACGCGGTCGACGTCGACAAGCTGATCGAGGCGGCGGCGAGCACTGGAACGATGCTCGAGATCAATTCGGCCGGCGACCGGCGCGACCTCAACGACGTGCACGCGCGCGCGGCAGCCGAGGCGGGCGTTCCGATCCTGATCGACTCGGACGCGCACGGCGTGAACACGCTCGGCATCGTGCGCTGGGGCGTCGCCACCGCGCGGCGCGCGTGGCTGACCGCCGATCAGGTCGCCAACGCGCGCCCGTGGCCGGAGTTCGCGGCGTTGCGCAAACGGTCGCGCGCGAAGACCTGAAGACGGGTACGGTCCGCGCCATGGCTGACTACACCGTTGCGAAGATCCCCGAGATGGAGCCCTTCTACAAGGGCCTGTTCCTGCGCGCGCGCGGCGCGCTCGACGTGAAGTCCTTCGGGATGGCCGTCGTCGAGATGCCCGCCGGGTTCGCGGACTATCCCGACCACGATCACCCGGACCAGGAAGAGGTCTACGTCGTCCTCAGCGGCACGGGCACGCTCGAGCTCGAGAACGGCGACTCCGTGCCGCTGGACCCGGAGACGATGGTGCGCGTGGGCCCGAACACCAAGCGCAAGATCACGTCGGAGACGGACATGCGCCTGCTCGCGCTCGGCGGCGTCCCAGGGCAGGCCTACGACGCCCCGGACTACACCGAGCCGGGCGCGCCGGACCCGCTGGCCTAGAGAAGCCGCGGCAGCAGCGCGTCCCGGACGGTCGCGTCGACGGCCTCGCTGCGCAGCGGCGCGAGGAGCTCCCGCGCCCGTTCGGCGTAGCCCGGCAGCGGATCGTCGAGCGCCGTGCGGACGGCGAGCTCCTCACGGGTCAGCCGCGGGTCGAGCGCCCGGGCCATCGGCAGGGCTGCGTAGGGACCGGGCGCCGGCGTGGTGACGAGCACGCATCCGTCGGCGAGCGCCTCGAGCTGGGCGATCCCGTGGTCCTCGCGCCGCGGCGCGGTCACGAACACCCGCGCGCGCCGCAGCAGCGCGCGGTACTCCTCGCGGGGAAGCGACCCGAGGTACCGGACGCCGTTGCCGTCGCGCCCTTCGAGCCCGGCGACGAGCAACTCCTCTCTCTCGTGTCGCTGCGCCGCCCACGCGGCGAACACCCGGTCGAGGCCCTTCTTCCGAGGGTTCGCGCCATAGGTGATGGCCGCCACGTCGCGCTGCGCCGGCGCGACGAGCGGGCCGCTCGGCTCCACCGCGACGGGGACGATAACGGCCGCTGCGTGCGGGCTCGGTACCTCCGCGAGCGCGCCCTCGCTCCAAGGGACGAGCAAACGCGCCGTGGCCAGCCGTCGCCGTTCCACGGGCCGCTGCCAGATCCCGTGGCGTCCCGGCCGGTTGCCCGCGGCCGGCGCGTCGAAGCGGATCGCGCCGGGGACCGGGGCGAGCAGCGCCGCCGTGGTGGACGAGTACAGGACCGCGCCCGGGGCGAAGCGGGCGTTGCCTTCGGCGGCCGCCCGGCGCGCCGACCGCGCCCAAGCCAGCTCGATCAGCGCGTAGGTCCGCCATTCGCGGACGGGCGCCGCGCGCACGATCTCCACCGTCGCCCCGGCGCGACGCAGCGACGCAGCGAGCTGGTCGTCGGCCTCCCGCAGTCCGTGCGTGGCGCCGAGCGAAACGAGCAGTACGTCCGTCGCCATCAGGCCTGGGTGGGGACGAAGGTCCCGCCGAAGCCCGGGGTGCGGACCAGGCGCACGGGCTGCAGCGGCGAGGTGCGATCGACGTAGAAGCGCGCGGCGTCGCGCTGCTCGATCGCGAGCACCGCGAGATGCTGGCGGCGCCAGGCGAGCGCCCAGACGATGCCGAACCCGGTGGCGACGGCTGCGACCTGCGGGATGAAGATGCCGAGGATTCCCGACGCGAGGGTCATGACGAGCAGCGGCCAGAGCCGGTTGAGCAGCGTTCCCGCGGGCCGCGGCTCCGGCAGCATCGTCTGGTGTCGGGCGTCGGCGAGCAGTCGCGCTATCGGCGGCGAGGTGTCCGCCCCGCGGCCGATGAGCAGGCCGAGGTAGGTCGCCACGAGCCACCAGGCGGCGCTCACGTACGCGACCGCCGGCTCGTAGTCGCGCGAGAGCGCGAGCACCGTGATCAGGCCGAGCAGCGTCGCCGACCCCGCCGACAGCAGCACGGTCGTGCGCAGGAAGTCCCCGAACCTCATGCCAGCTACGCCAGCAGGTTGAGCAGCAGCTCGCGGACGCCCCGGGTCCCGTCGACCATCAGGTCGGCCTGGGCGCCGAGCTCCTGCGGGCCCTCGTCGGAGATGACCCCGACCTTCACGACCGTCCCCACGCGGCCGCTCTCGTGCAGCTCGTCGAGGCCGCGGAAGGCGTCGAGGTCGGTCATGTCGTCGCCGACGTAGACCGCGGCGGCGAGCTCTCGGTCGCGCAGCAGCCGCACGATGCCGACGCCCTTGTCGATCCGGACGGGCGGCCGGATCTCGAGCACCTTGCGGCCCCAATGGGTGATGAACCCGGCGGCCTCGGCTCGGTGCGCGACATCTCTGATCGCCGTCAGCGCGGCCTCCTCGTCCGGGGCGCCGCGCCAGTGCATGGCGGCGATCGCCTCCTTGTCCTCGAGGCGCACGCGCAGGCGCGCGAGCGGCTCGTCGAAGGCCTCCCTTGCGAAGTCCTGCACGCGGCGGCTCCATGCCTGCATCTCGCGGTCGAGCTCGGGTGCGATTGTCCCCGCGCGAAGGATCTCCGAGCCGTGTGAGCCGAGGTAGTCGATCGAGCCGAGAGACACGATCCGGCGGGCGTCGGCGGCGCGCCGGCCCGAGACGCAGGCGACCACGCCGTAGAGCCTGGCGACGTCGATTAGCGGGCGCCGCGTGTTCTCGGGCATATGGGCGTCGTCGGGCTGCTCGACGATCGGGGCGAGCGTCCCGTCGACGTCGAGCAGGACGGCGGAGCGCTCGGGATCGGCCCGGAGGGGCCTCAACAGCTCGTCGAGCGTGGCGGCGGGCTGCGGCACCCACGTAGTATGCCCCGCGATGCCGCACGTCCTCCGTCTGGCCGTGATCGGGACGGCGGCCGGCCTCTTCAGCGGTCTCTTCGGGGTGGGCGGGGGGACGGTGATCGTGCCGCTGCTGATCATCTGGCTGGGATACGGCGAGCGTGAGGCGACGGGGACGTCGCTGGCGGCCATCGTGATCATCGCCTCCATCGCCGCCGCCGCCCAGGCGGCCTACGGCAACGTCGACTGGCTGAAGGCGGCCTTCGTCGGCATCCCCGCGGTCGGCGGCGTGCTCGCGGGAACCGCGCTGCAACAGCGCGTCCCCCAGCGCACGGTGTCGCTGGCCTTCGCGTCGCTGCTCGTGGCCATCGCGATCACGCTGGTCCTCTGATGGATCTCGCGGGTGCCCTCGCCATCGGGTTCGCGGCCGGCGTGGTCGCCGGCATGCTCGGCGTCGGCGGCGGCGTCCTCTTCGTCCCGGCGCTCGTACTTGCCTTCGGCCTCGGCCAGGTCGAGGCGGAGGCGACGTCGCTCGCCGCCATAGTGCCCGTCGCGCTCGTCGGGGCGTGGCGGCAGAAGGGCTACGGCAACCTGCGCCTGCGCGACGGTCTCCTGCTGGGCGTGCTCGCGGCGGGCGGAGCCATTGTCGGCGTCGTGATCGTCAACGCGGTGCCCGAGCGGGCGATCGAGCTCGGGTTCGCGGCGCTCCTGCTGTTCGTCGCGTCCCAGCTCGTCCGCCGCGCCTGGCGGACGGACTGACGACAAAAGGGACACCGTCCCTTGCCCTGACCGTTCTGCGTGCATAGGATGCCGCGGTCAGTCCGCCCGGCGGGGGCGGCATTTCCCTGGGGAGGGGTACATGGCAGTTCGTCGTCGCGCAGCCCTGGTCTGCGTCGCATTCTCGGTTCTCGCTGCTGGCGGGGAGCCGGCGCTCGCGCAAGACGGAGCGCCGCCGCCCGACCGCGTAGATGGAGGCGTCCCCCGCGTGGACCGCCCCGTCAAGGCCAAGGCCCGCGGGGGCACGGCGCTCGCCGCACGCGCCACGCGCCGGAAGACGACGAAGTGGCGGGTGATCGCGCGGGCCGCGCGCACGGATTCGCGCTCCAAGCCGGTGCTCTTCCTGCACGGCCTCGACGCGATCGGTGAGGCCGGGGTCGACTGCGCCGGCACCTGGAACCAGATGATCGGCCAGCTGCGCACGTGGGGCTACTCCGGGACGCTCGCCTCGGTCAAGTACTACCACGCCGACACGAACTGCTCGACGACGCTCGACACGCACGGCAGCCACTCCACGCATTACCCGCGTACGGACGCCCATCAGAACTCCAGCCACGACATGGACGGCGACATCCGCCACCTGGGCTATCACCTTGCGTGGCAGATCTACAACCAATACTCGTCCAAGGGCATCACCATCGACCTCGTCGGACACTCGATGGGCGGCCTCATCGCCCGGTACGCGATGTGGGGCATCCAGAACAACCACGCCAGCTTCCCGCCGTACGCCTACGTCGAGGACATCGTCACGCTCGGCACGCCGCACGGCGGGGCGGGCTACTCCATCTTCTGCGCCTACGCCTACCAGTGCAACCAGATGGAGACCGGGTCCTCGTTCATGACCTGGCTCGCGACGTACGCGAAGAACCCGCAGGCCGACGGCGGGACGGATTGGACGAACATCGCCTCCTACGACGACGGCGTCGTGTCGGAGACGTCGGGAACCAAGATGGACGCCGCCCACAAGACCCGGTACTTCAACATGGGCATCGGGCACTCGGACTACCAGCACGACGTGTCCGACGTCCGCGACGCCGACGTCGAGTACAACGACAATCTCGGCCCCTGGTACACGTGGTACTCCGGCCCGCACGCCGTGCGGTGGTCGGACTTCGCGCTCTACTACGGCAGCTGGTGAGCTGGAGGGGAGCGGCCGCCCTGCGGCGGCCGCTCCCCGCCGGTACCGTTCGCCCATGCTTTTCGGAGACGAACACGTCCGCCGCTACCGGCAGACCGACGGCGAGGTGGGCTACGACTGGGAGAACGGGTCGACGATCCTGATCCTCACCACGAAGGGCGCGAAGACGGGGCAGACCCGCGACGCCGCGCTGATCTTCCGCGAGGACGACGGCCGCTTCATGATCGTCGCGTCAAAGGGCGGCCATCCGCAGCACCCGGGCTGGTACGCGAACATGCGCGCGAATCCCGACGACGTCGAGATCCAGATCAAGGCGGACCGTTTCAAGGCGCGTTTCCACGACGCGCAGGGCGACGAACGCGCGCGGCTCTGGAAGCTCATGCTCGAGGCCTGGCCCCAGTACGACGACTACCAGGCCAAGACGGACCGGGAGATCCCCGTCGTCGTGCTCGAGCGCGCCTGAAACGAGCTGCGCTACCGGCAGCCAACGGCACGATCCCTGCCCGGAGGTAACGCTGGTGTGCGGGTCGCCGGCGCCCGTGCCACGGGCTTCAGCGCACCATTCTTCAGGCGCCGACGCCATCATGCTTCACCTCACGCCATCATGCTACTTTTCGAACTGTGATTCGTATGCAGGCCCAGCTCACCGAGGATCAGGCCCGGCGGCTCAGGGTGCTTGCCGCCGAGGAGGGTGTGTCGGTCGCCGAGCTCCTGCGACGTGGGGCCGAACACGTTCTGAGCGCAGGGGCGGGCGACAGTCCTGAGGCGCGTCGGCGTCGTGCGCTGCGCGCGGTGGGCCGCTTCCGCGACGACCGCTCCGACACCGCGCGCGATCACGACGCCGCGCTCGACGCGGCCTTCGGCGCATAACCACGTTCGTCGACACGTCAGCTCTCTACGCGTTGCTCTCGGCGAGCGACGCCGAGCACCATCGTGCGGGTGCGGCGTTCGCGCGGTTGCTCGATGACGACGAGCGGCTGCTGACGCACAGCTACGTTCTCGTCGAGACGTCCGCGCTCGTCCAGCGCCGGCTCGGAATGGATGCACTGCGGGCGCTACGCGACGACCTGCTCAAGGTCGTCGCGGTCGAGTGGGTTGACGCGCCACTTCACGACCTGGCGCTCGCGGCGACGATCGCCGCGGGACGGCGCGATGTCAGTTTCGTCGATCGCGTCAGCTTCGAGCTCATGCGCCGGCTCGGCATCCGCCGCGCGTTCGCGTTCGACGACGACTTCGAACGCGAAGGCTTCGTCCCGGTCTGACCCGTCCGCTCAGTCGTCGTCGCCGTGTCGTGGACGCCGCAGGCGTCGTCGCGCTCGTCGCCGTCGCAGTCGCCGTCATCGCCATGGCCGTCGCGGACGTTGGCGTACCCATCGTGAAGGGAGCGGGCGATCGGTCCCCGCTCAGCACGCCGCGGGGCGGGGACCGAAGTACAACCGGATCGAGTTGATCGCATCGCCGTCGTGCCGGCTCGAACCAGAGACCTCCTGCTCGTCGAGGCCCCAGAGACCGCCAGAAAACGTCGCTACAGAGCCAAAAACCACCCCACGGAGCGGCGATGGAGTCGAACCATCCAACCGATGGGTTACACCGGCCTGCCGGTTTTGAAGACCGGATGGGGCACCGGCCCCGCGCCGCTCCGTCGCAGACGCTAGATGCTGCGCCCGAACCCGACGGCCGTCGCCGGCTTCGGTAGCCGCGCCGACGGGATCGTTTTCCACCAGATCCTGCAGTTCAGGGTCCGCCTGATGGCGCGGCCCACGAACTCCGGTTCAATGCTCAGCAAGGCCGTGCCTCCGGCGCCGGTTTCCTTTGGTCGGGTGGACTGTGCGCCGGAGCGCGCGTGCCTCGGTTTCGCCCTCAGCCGAGGCCGTGCTCGAGGACGCCCTTGACGGAGGCGTCGAGCGCGTTGAGGCGGTGCAGCGCGACCGCCTCGGGCGAGCCGAATCGGCGGCCGGGCGCGGCGTCCGCCCCGTGGTGGGTGAGCACGCAGTGCAGCAGCGCGACCCTCCGGACCACCGGCACCCGCGCCGCGCGCTCCTCGAGCAGCCGGATGCCGATGGCGACGTGTCCGAGAAGGCGGCCCTCCTCGGACAGACCGATCTCAGCGCCGTAGGTGAACTCGCGGATCTTGCCGAGATCGTGGACCACCGCCGCGGTCACGAGCAGGTCGGAGTCCAGCCGCGGATGCAGGATGCAGGTCTCCAGGGCGAGCGTCCCGACCGCAACGGTGTGCTCGAGCAGCCCCCCGAGGTAGGCGTGGTGGCCTGACCGCGTGCACGGCGCCCGCCGCCAGTCCGCGCGCAGCGCGTCGTCGGCGAGCAGGCCGTCGAGCAGCCCCCGCAGGTCGCGGTCGTGCACCTCCCGCACGAGGTGCTCGAGGAAGCCGTCGAGCTCGTCGAGGTCGCGATAGGCCACCGGGAGAAAGGCCGCCGGGTCGGCGCCTTCGGCTCGCGCGATCGCCCGGACGTCGACCTGCAGCTCCTCGCGGAAGCGCTCCACACGGCCCTCGATGCGGACGAGGTCGCCGCGTTCGAAGCGCCCGGCGAGCACGTCGGCGTCCGTGAACGCGCGGGCGGTCACGGCGCCCGTGCGGTCGCGCAGCTCGAGCGCGAGGTACGGCGTCCCCGAACGGGTCGTCAGCCGCTCCTTGCGGGTGCACGCGAAGACCCCGGAGACCTCCTCCCCGGCGCGCAGGGCGGCGATGCCGGTGGGGGTCTCGGCGGCCGGGGCGGTCATCCTCCGATCATGGCGCCCAGGGCGGACGTCGCTAGCGTGGGAGGCCATGCAGCCCCTGCGCTGGGACCACCGCCCCGACGGGCTTCGCGCGCCCGCCATGGTGGCGGCGTTCAAGGGCTGGAACGACGCCGGGGATGCCGCATCCTCGGCCCTCGGATTCATCGGTGAGTCGCTGGGCGCGGTCCAGTTCGCCTCGATCGATCCCGAGGAGTTCTACGACTTCCAGAACACCCGTCCCACCATCCGCCTCAAGGACGGCATTCATCGCGAGCTGACCTGGCCCGAGGTCGAGATCTACGCCGTGCGCGCCCCGGGCGCCCCGCGCGACCTGGTCCTCGTAGCCGGAGCTGAGCCGTCCTACCGCTGGCGCGGCTTCTGCGACACCCTGCTCGACCTCGGCGAGGCGCTCGGGGTGCAGTCGATCGTGACGCTCGGTGCGCTGCTGGCCGACGTCCCGCACTCGCGCCCCGTCTCCATCACCGGCCTCGCCTCGGACGAGTCGCTCGTGGACCGGGTCGGCCTGAGCCGCTCGAGCTACGAGGGCCCGACCGGCATCACCGGCGTCCTGCACGCCGCCTGCGCCCAGCGCGGCATCCCGAGCGTCTCCCTCTGGGCTGCTGTCCCGCACTACGTCGCCGTGGTTCCCAACCCGAAGGGCGCGCTCGCGCTCGTGCGCCGGCTCGAGGGCGTCGTGGGGGTCTCCGTCGACGCCACGGAGCTCGAGGAGGCGGCGGTCGAGTACGAGCGCCAGGTCAGCCGGGCCGTCGATTCGGATCCCGACGTGCAGGCGTTCGTCGAGCGACTCGAGCGCGCGGCCGCCGAGGAGGAGCAGGCGGGCGACCCGGAGTCGCTGCCGAGCGGGGACACGCTCGCGCGCGAGTTCCAGCGCTTCCTGCGCCAGCGCGGGGACGAGGGGCGCGGGCCGCACGGCAGCAGCAGCCCGCCGGCCTGACGCGGCGTGTCGCTGCGGCGCCTTCTCGTCTTCGTCTCACTCGCCCTGATCGTCGAGACGTCGGCCTATGCGGCCATCGGCCCGCTGCTCCCGGGGTTGTCGGAGACGCACGGCCTCGACAAGGGGGAGGCGGGGCTGGTCACGGGCGCCTACCCGGCCGGGACCCTGCTGCTGTCGCTTCCGGCGGCCTGGCTCGTCTCCCGCGCGGGGGCGCGCGCGACGGTGATCGCGGGGCTGGCCACGCTTGCCGTGGCCTCGCTCTGCTTCGGCCTCGCGGGGTCGGCGATCCTGCTTGCCGCAGCGCGTTTCGGCCAGGGCGCGGGCGCCGCGGCCGTGTGGGCGGGCGCGCTGGCATGGGTCGTCGCCGTCGCGCCGCGGGAGCGCCGCGCGGAGGCGATCGGCACCGCCGTCGGGGCCGCGATCGCGGGCGGGCTGGCGGGCCCCGTACTCGGCGCGGCAGCCGACGGTATCGGCATCGGCATCGTCTTCGGCGCCTACGTCGCGCTGCCCGTGGCGATGATCGTCTGGGCCTCGCGGCTCGAGGGATCGACGTCGATCCCGGGGATGAGCCCCGCCGCGGTGCGCGCCGCCTTCGGCGACCCGCGGATGCGTCGTGGCATGTGGCTGATGGCCCTGCCGGCGGTCGCCTTCGGCCTGATCAACGTGCTCGTCCCGCTGCGGTTGGACGAGCTCGGCGCCGGGGCGGCCGTGATCGCCCTCGTGTTCCTCGCGGCGATCGGGCTCGAGGCGCTCATGTCGCCCTTCGTCGGCCGGCTCGCCGACCGCCGCGGGCGCATCTGGCCCGCACGGGTGGGCCTGGCGAGCGGCGGCGTCGCCCTCGCCCTCGTCCCGCTCCCGCACACGATCGTCCTGCTCGCGCTTGCCGCGATGGTCGCGGCGCCGCTGCTCGGGATGCTGTGGGCACCCGCGCTGGCGATGCTGTCCGACGCCGCGGAGGCCCGCGGGCTCGACAGCGCGCTCGGCTTCGGGCTCGCGAACCTCGCGTGGGGAATCGGCGCCATGACGGGCACCTCGGGCGGTGGCGCGCTGGCCGGCGCGAGCGTCGACGCGGTGCCCTATCTCCTCGTCGCGGGGGTCGCCCTGGTGACCGCCTGGTCGCTGGGCCGCCAGAACGAGCCGGTTCCTGCGTTGTAGCTTCCATGAAGCTCCGACTCGCACTTGCCACCGCGGCCGCACTCGCCGCCTCCGCCGCTCCGGCGGCCGCCGCAACGGACCACTCGACGACGATGTCGTCCGCCGCCAAGGAGTTCAAGTGGGAGGGCGCACCCGGCCTCTCCCACGGCCCCCCGGTCTATGACGAGGCGTCGCGCCGCGCGATTCCCTGCGACGTGCCGAACAAGCCGTGCGAGACCGTTCTCGTCCAGGTGACCGAGCCGGGCAAGCTCCAGTTCACGGTCACGGGCCTCGAGGGCACGGGTGGCACCACGGACGTCGACGCGTTCCTCTTCAAGTCGGACGCGGAGGGCACCGAGGGCGAGCACATCCAGACGGGCGGGGCGAGCGGCCCGGACACGGTGACCGCCGCGAAGGCCGTCCCAGGCTTCTACCTCCTCGTGGTGGACTACTACCACAGCTACAACTCGGGCTACACCGGCGTCGCCAAGTTCACCTCGAGCGCTCCGGCCGCAGCGCCCGCGACGCCCGCCACCCCCGCCCAGCCGGGAACCGCACCAGCCCAGCCCGCGCAGCCGGCCCAGCCCGCGCAGCCGGCCAAGAAGAAGAAGGCCTCGTGCGCGTCCAAGGCCAAGAAGAAGTTCAAGGGCAAGAAGAACGCCAAGAAGCGCAAGGCGGCCCTGAAGAAGTGCAAGAAGGCCGCGAAGAAGAAGCCGCGCGGCTAGCCGCCCGCCCGCTGGCGGAGCCTCAGCGCTCCGCCGCCGGGCAGGCGATGCGGTAGTCGCACATCGAGCACGCCGAGTAGGACGGTGTCGGCTCGAAGCCCTGGCCGAGGATGCCGTCGGCGACCTCGAGGACGGTGTCCTGGATCCACTCGGGGTCGTCCTCGGTCATGTCGACGGGGACCTTCTTGTCGTCGAGCACGTAGTAGTAGGCCTGGTGGGCGGCTTCGAGCCGCCACGACTCGCGCGCCGCCACCGAATAGAGCGCGAGCTGTACGTCCTCACGCAGGTCGGCCGGCTTCTTGGGGCGGCCCGTCTTGTAGTCGATGAGCTCGTAGCCGCCGTCGGCGAGGCGGTCCACGCGGTCGACCCGGCCGCGCAGCGTGTGCTTGCCGAGCGAGAACGAGAACGACTTCTCGAACCACACGGGCTCGGCGTCGTCCCCCGCGAAGCGGCCGTGGTAGCGGATGAGCGCCTGCTCGGCCTTTCCGCGTAGCTGCTTCTCCTCCTCGCTCTCTCCGAACCCGCCGCGCCGCCAGCCCGCCTCGAGCAGGCCGAGCAGCTCGGGCAGCGAGCGGGCCGGCGACTCGCCGGCGTGGAAGCGCTCGAGCACCTGATGGACCAGGATCCCGAAGCGCTGGTTGAGCGTCGGCTCGGACGGGATCCGGAAGACGCGCGCGAACTTGTACTTCAGCGGGCACGTCCGGTAGGTGTCGATGTCCGACGCGCTGAGCAGCAGCCCGTCGCCGCGGCGGGGGAGAAAGCCCTCGAGCGAGGGCTCGCTGCGCCGGGAGACGGCGCGGGCCCGCAGCGACTCGTCGCGCTCGGCGTCGAGCAGGTAGTCGTCGAGCGCGGAGGTCTCGAAGATCTCCCGCTGCTCGGCGGTGATCGACTGGAGGATGCGGGCGTTGACCTCGGGCAGCGCCTCGGCCACCGTCTGGCCGTTGCGCGTGCGCTCGAGCAGCGCGCTGAGCTTGAGCAGCTCGAGCTGGCGGACGACGGCGTGCGAGACGTCGAGGTCCGTGTCGAAGCGCAGCTCGCCGAGGCGGCCGCCGACCTGCGCGATCGTCGTCAACAGCTCGTCGCGCAGCATCCGGAAGGTCGACTGCAGCGTCTCGGCGGGGCCGAACAGCTCCTCCTCGCGCGCCTCCCACTCCGCGTCCACCGCGGACCGCGCCTCCTCGGCGAAGGGGGACGCCTCCTGCGCCGTCCCGCGGTCGGTGACCTCCGGGTAGGCGAGCACGAGCCGCCTGCGCGCGCGCGTCATCGCGACGTGCAGGAGCCGCCGCTGCTCGGCGACGTGGCCCTGCTTGGTATCCGGCGGAACGGACTCCTTGATCAGCGCCTCGGGGATCGGCTCGAGCGTGCGCCGGCGCGGGCCGGGCATCCGCGCGGCGAACAGGCCGAGCACGTAGACGTGGTCGAACTCGAGGCCCTTGGACGCGTGCATCGCCATCACCTGCACGCCGTGCGCGGTCGCGGATGCCTCCTCCTCGCGCAGTCCCGCTTCGGCCACCGCGGCGATCGAGCGGGCGAACTCGCGCGCCGTGGCCTGGGGCGCGCGGCGCGAGTAGGCGGCGGCCAGATCCGCGAAACGGGCGAGGTTCGTGAGCCGGTCGACAACCTCTGCGCTGGCGGCGAAGAGCAGCTGGCGGCGCACGCCGAGGCGCTCGACGAGCCGGTGCACGAAGAGGTCAGGCCGCGTCGAGTCGAGCGCACCCGATGCGCTGCGGTAGAGCTTGAGGAAGGCGACGATCCGCTCGCGTGCCTCGGGCGGGATCTGTGGCGACTCGAGCGCCGCGCCAAGGGCGCCGACCATGTCGACCTTGCGGCGGCGAGCGATCTGCGTCACGCGCGCCAGGTCGATCGACCGCAGCTCGATCGGCGGGCGCGCGAGCGCGCGCACGACCGCGCCGGCGTCCCCCGGATCCTCCAGCAGGCGCAGCCAGGCGAGCAGGTCGCGGACCTCGGCGCGCTGGAAGAAGGCCGCTGCGCCCGTGAGCCGGTAGGGGACGGCGCGCTCCTCGAAGGCGACGGCGACCGCCTGTCCCTCGCCCTTGACGGAGCGCACCAGCACGCACACGTCCTCGGGCGCCACGCCTTCGCGCGAGATCAGGCGCTCCACGTCGGCCGCCACCGCCTGCGCCTGGGCGCGCTCGTTCGCGCAACGCCAGAAGCGGACGTCCCCGGCCGGCGCTCCCGGCGCGGCGCGCAGCGCCTTCTCGATGCGCTCCTCGTTCGGGCGCACGACGGCATTCGCGGCGTCGAGAATCTCCTGCCCGGAGCGGAGGCTCTCCTCCAGCCGGACCACGAGCGCCCCCGGGTACTCGAGGGTGAAGTCGCGCAGGTTCTTCGTCGAGGCGCCGCGGAAGCGGTGGATCGCCTGGTCGTCGTCGCCGGCCGCGGTGATGTTCCCGTGCTCGGCGACGAGCAGGCGCAGCAGCAGGCCCTGCGCGAAGTTCGTGTCCTGATACTCGTCGACGAGCACGTGGGTGAAGCGGCGCGCCAACCGCGCGCGCACGTGCGGGCGCTCGCGCAGGACGCGGAAGGCGTGCAGCACGAGGTCGCCGAAGTCGAGCGTCCCCGTGCTGGCGAGCATCGCGTCGTGCGCCGCGTAGATGGCGGCGAACTCGCGCTCCCGGGAAGCGCGTGCCCGGTCGGCATCGCCGTCGTCGTCGGACAGCTTCGCGGCCCACGCCGCGTAATCGGCCGCGGTGATCAGCTCGTCCTTGAGCCGGTCGATGCGCTGGACGATCGCGCCCATCAGCACGCTGGGATTGCCGCGTAGGTCGTGCTGTGAGAGCGGCAGCTCGTCGATGCGCTCGAGCAACATGGCCAGGCGCTCGGCAGGCGAAACCGGGGTGGCGAAGGGGTCGATGCCCGCGTCGAGCGCCTCGTCGCGCAGCAGTTGCGCGCAGAAGGCGTGAAAGGTGGTCACGTGAAGCTCCTCGAAGGGCCGCGCGATTGCCGCCTCGACGCGCTCGCGCAGATCGTCGGCCGCGGGCGAGGAGAACGTCAGCGCGAGGATCGCCTCGGGCGGCGTGCCCTGCGCGACGAGGTGCGCGAAGCGGGCGACGATTGTGGCCGTCTTGCCCGTCCCGGCGCCCGCGACGACGAGCAGCGGCCCGCCCGGGTGGGTGACCGCCTCGGACTGGGCGGGGGTGAGCACGGCGCTGGCGGGCACCTGGACAGTTTACGTAGGGCAAGTTCTTCTTCGAAGTGGCGTTTAGGCGTTCATGCGTCATCCACTCGTACTTCTTCTCGCTCTCGCCGCCACCGCGGCTCTTCCGGCCTCTGCCTCGGCTGCGCCCGACCGCACCGGCACCGTCGGCGCGACCGCGCCGTCCTACATGTGGGACGGCGGTCCGGGCTCCAGCATCGGCGCCAACCTCCCGGGAATCGGCGGCGCGTCCGTCGGCAACTTCGTCGGCTGCTTCGACGGCATCGCCGACTGTGAAGAGACGCTCATCAAGGTCGAGACCGCCGGCAAGTTGACGGTCACCGCGAACTCCGCCGACGACTCGAAGGACGTCCTCGACCTCTACCTGTTCCCGAGCAACGCCGAGGGCACCTTCGACGAGGACGAGGAGGGCCTCGGGGCCGACGGAAGCGCGACGGGCGCGTCCCCGGCCTCGGACGAGACGATCGTCGCCGACGTCGCGCCAGGCTTCTACATGGCGCAGGTCAAGTTCTTCCTCGCAGACGCGGACACCTACAAGGGCGGCGCGGTCCTCAGCGGCTTCGCGGCGCCGGCGCCCGCGCCGGCGGGGACCACTCCGTCCGCACCGGCTCAGCCGGGCACGACGCCGTCGCAGCAGCCGTCGCAGCCCTCCCAGCAGCAGCCCGCGCAGTCGCAGAAGCCGGCCGAGAAGAAGCCGACCCGCGGCCAGCGCATCTCCGCATGCAAGAAGAAGGCCAACAAGAGGTTCAAGGGCAAGAAGAACGCCAAGAAGCGCAAGGCGGCCCTCAAGAAGTGCTCGAAGATCCGTTAGGGGGAGTGACCCCATCCGAGCGCAGCGCGACCCTCGGCGCCGACTGGCTCGGCGCCTGTCGCGCCGCCTCGGCCGCGCTCGGTGAGATCCTGGCCGCCCGCCCCTCGACCGCCGAGCGCGTCGCCGTCACCGGCACCACGGGCCACGGTGGGGACGAGACGCTCGTCATCGACGCCGACGCCGAGTCGGCCGTCTTCACCGAGCTCGACCGCCTGCACGAGCAGGGCGCCCGCTTCACCGCGGTGAGCGAGGAGCGCGGCACGGTCGACTACGGCGACCCCTGCGTCATCGTGATCATCGATCCGATCGACGGGTCCATGAACGCCAAGCGCCGCCTGCCGCACCACTCCATCTCGATCGCCGTCGCGGACGGGAACACGATGGGCGACGTCGTCTTCGGCTACGTCTACGACTACGGCCCGGGAGAGGAGTGGGTGGCCCGACGCGGCGAGGGCGCCTTCCTCGACGGGCGGCGGCTGCCCACCGACGTGGCCGAGCGGCGCGACGCCGACGGCAAGCTCGAACTGCTGGGAATCGAGTCGGCCGACCCGCGCTGGCTGCGCGAGGCGGGGGACGACCTCGTCGCCGCCGCGCACCGTGTGCGCGCGCTCGGGACGATCGCCGTAACCCTCTGCCAGGTCGCCGCTGCCCGGCTGGACGGCATGGTCACCCTCAAGGGCTGTCGCGGCGTCGACGCCGCCGCGGGCCAGCTCATGGTGCGCGAAGCCGGCGGCGTCGTGGAGTTCCCCAGCTGCAACGACCCTCTCGGCGCACCGCTCGACACCGACCCGCATTCGGCGATCATCGCGGGCCGGACGGCCGCGGCGGTGCAGACGCTGCGGCCGGTTCCCAAGCGGCGCTGACCGGGACACCGCAATTCGGAGGGCGCTCGCGCGTTGTAGGTCTCATGCGCAAGGTCGTCCTGGCCATCGTGGCCGCTCTCTCCGCTCTTCTTGCCGTTCCGGCGCTCGCCGCCGACGGCACCCTCTCCGCCTCCACCCCGACCTACGGCTGGGAGGGCGGACCCGTCAACGGCGCCGCCCCAGGCGAGCCCGTTCCGTTCGCCCCCGCCCGCTGCACGTCCGTCTACCAGTGCGACAACGAGCACATCGAGATCAAGGACGGGGGAACGCTCACGATCGACATCAAGGCGGGGTCTGGATCAAACGACCTCGACTTGCGTCTGTACAAGAGCGACGCCGAGGGCTCGGCCCCCGGCGTGCAGAACCCCGCGGCCCCGGCCGACCCGCCGATCGCCGAGGACATCCGCACGGAGAAGGACGCAAAGGTCGTCGTCCGCAACATCAAGCCGGGCTTCTACGTCGCGCAGGTCGCCGCCTACAACGCCCAGGCCGGCACTTACACGGGCACCGCCACGCTGGCGCCGCCGCCGCCCGCCGCCCCCGCGCCGGGCACGACCGCGCCGGCGCCGAGCACCACCGCGCCGACGACGCAGACGACCCCCTCCTCCGGCCAGACCCAGGCCGACGAGGCCAAGCGCAAGAAGAAGCTGAAGGCCTGTAACAAGAAGGCCAAGAAGATCAAGAACGCCAAGAAGCGCAAGGCGGCGCAGAAGAAGTGCGCCAAGAAGTTCGGCAAGAAGAAGGCTTAGCCGCGACTTACCGGTCGCCTGCCATGCTGGGTAGGTGATCGACTGGCGGTTGGCGGCAACGGTGGCGCAGGCGGTGGCCGCGGCCGCCCCGGCGCCGCCTCCTGGCAATGGGACGACGGCGGCCGGGGTGCAGGCGTTCGCCGCCGAGAGCGCCGAGCGCGTGAGCGCGTACACCGGGCTGGTCTCGGGACTGCCGCTTCCCGATCCCGAGACGATCGACCGCTCCGGATGGATCGGCGTGAACCTGCACTCCATGCGCTCGATCATGGATCCCGTCGCCGAGCGGGCGGGCGTCTCGCTCGGCGTCTTGGCTGCACCCGCGCGTGCCGCGGCCGGCGTGCTGCTGGCGGTCGAGATTGGCGTGATCTCGGGGTATCTCGCGGGCCGCGTCCTCGGCCAGTACGAGTTCCCCGTCCTCGATCCCGCCGCGCCCGCGCGGCTGCTGTTCGTCGGGCCGAACCTCGAGAACGCCGCGCGCAACCTGGGCGCGGAGGAGGACGGGATGTTGCGGTGGGTCGCGCTGCACGAGACGACCCACGCGCTCCAGTTCACCGGCGTGCCGTGGCTGCGCGAGCACCTCGCGGGGCGGATGCGGGCGGTGCTCGCGGCGCTCGACGCGGCGGTCGACCCGCGGCGCCTGCTCCGGCTGCCGGCCGCCGACGACGTCCGCGGGCTCGTGGACGCGGTGCGCCGCGGCGATCTCGTCCAGTGGGTCGCCGGCCCCGAGCGGGCAGGCCTGCTCGAGGAGGTGCAGTCGCTGATGGCGCTGCTCGAGGGCTACGCCGAGCATGTGATGGACGCCGTCGGAGCGCCGATCCTGCCTGAGCTGGACGAGCTGCGAGAGGCGATGAACCGGCGCCGGCGCGATCGCAGCGGGCTGCTGCGGGTGCTCGAGAAGGTGATCGGCCTGGACATGAAGATGCGCCAGTACGAGGACGGCAAGCGCTTCTGCGACGCCGTCGTTGCGGAGGGCGGCATCGAGACGCTCAACCGCGCGTGGGCTTCGGCCGACGCGCTGCCGACCGCGGCCGAGCTGCGCGCGCCGTCGGCGTGGATCGATCGCGTCACCGCCGCCTGATCCTGGCGCACGATCAGGTGTTCGGTTCTGTAACTCCTCCTGCGGGCCGGTTTACAAACACATGTTCGATGGGTATTACTAGCCCAAGCAGGTTAGATCTAATATCCTTATCCGGGACGCAGAGGAGCTGAATCTTCATCATGGCTACGACCACCAGCAGCACCACCACCACCTCCACGACGACGAACGGCACGGCCACCAAGCCGGCCACCGCCGCTCGTAAGACCGCCCGCAAGGCGACGGGCACCGCCCGCAAGACGACGTCGACCCGCAAGGCGACGACGACGCGCAAGCCGGCCGCCAAGAAGGCCGCGACTGCCGCGCGCAAGACCGCGTCGGCCACTCGCACGACGTCCACGCGCAAGCCGCTGGCCAAGAAGGCCTCCGACCAGGCGTCGGCCGCCAAGGGCGCCCGCACCGCCGCCGTCAACCGCACGCTGAAGTCCTCTGACTCCGCGCTGCAGGCCAACCAGACCGCCGTCAAGGCGACGGTCAACGAGGGCCGGATCTACGCGGAGCGCGTCGTGCTCACAGGCGTCGGCGTCACCGTCAACGCGGCCGACCAGATCACCAACCTCATCGGCGACCTCGTCGAGCGCTTCGGCTCGCTGGAAGCCGCCGAGCGCGAGATCCGCAAGACGTTCAAGACCGCCGAGAAGCGCGGCGTCAAGGAGCGGACCCGCCTCGAGCGCCAGCTCCGCAGCCGTCGCCGTTCGGTCGAGCGTGTCGTCAAGCGCAACCGCACCCGCGTCGAGCGCGAGGTCCGGTCGGTCCGCCGCGACGTCTCCAACCGCGTGTCCAGCCTCGGCTAGTCACTTCCTTCACCCGCCCGGCGCCGAGGAGACGCCGCGGACGGGAGAGGCTGCCCGGCCTCATATCCCTCGCCGGGCGGTGTAGCACCTCTCCTCCCCCAGCCGTCGACCCGGAGCTTGCTCCGGGTCGTCGGTGTTTACGGGCTCGGATCAGTGCCGGGCGTACGGATCGCGCTCGACGGCCTCGGCGCGCGCCGCACGCACCCAGCCGGACTCGGGCGCTGCTTCGGAAGCGGCCACGGGAGCCGTGTCGCGCACGAACTGCTCCACCGCCGCGATGACCGCCGCGGTCTCCTCCGGGGAGGCGGCGTGGCCGAGCAACTCCATGCGCGGGCGGCGGTTCATCGCGGCCTACATTAGATGCATGCCCTCCAACGACGAGATCCTCGAAGCGCTGAAGGTCGTCATCGACCCCGAGCTGCGGCGGAACATCGTCGAGCTCGACATGGTCCGCTCGATCGACGTCAAGGACGGCGGCGTCGTCGACGTCACGGTGTCGCTCACGACCCCCGGCTGCCCGATCAAGAGCCATTTCCAGGATGCAGTAGCCGGCGCGGTCGGCGCCCTCGATGGCGTCACGCACGTCAACGTCGGCTTCGACGTCCTCACCCCGGCTCAGAAGGCCACGCTCCAGCAGCGCCTCGGCCGGCCGGGCGGCCTGCCCGAGGGGGCGCTCGCCCAGGTTTCGAACGTCATCTGCGTCGGCTCGGGCAAGGGAGGCGTCGGCAAGTCGTCCGTCACCTGCAACCTCGCCGCGGCGCTCGCGGCGGAGGGCAAGACCGTCGGCGTGCTCGACGCCGACGTGTGGGGCTACTCCATCCCGCGCATGCTCGGCCTCGGTGGTCGCAAGCCCGACGTCAACGGCGCGCGCAAGATCATCCCGCTGGAGGCGCACGGCATCAAGGTGATGTCGATCGGCTTCTTCCTCGAGGAGGACGCCGCCGTCGTCTGGCGCGGTCCCATGCTCGACAAGGCGCTGACGCAGTTCCTCGAGGACGTCGAGTGGGGCCAGCTCGACTTCCTGCTCGTCGATCTGCCGCCGGGCACCGGTGACGTCTCGATGACGCTCGCACGCCTGCTGCCGCAGTCGAAGTTCGTGATCGTCACCACACCGCAGGCGAGCGCCGCTCGCGTGGCACGGCGCAGCGCCGAGATGGCCGAAAAGGTCCGTCTCGAGGTCGCCGGCATCGTCGAGAACATGGCCGGCTTCACAACGCCCGCCGGCGAGCGATTCCAGATCTTCGGCGAGGGCGGCGGGCAGGAGCTCGCCGACGAGCTCGACGTGCCGTTGCTGGCCAGCATCCCGCTGACGATGCCGTGGCGCGCCCAGTCCGACGCGGGGCTCCCGCTCAGCATCAGCGACCCGGACGACCCCGCCGCGCAGTCCGCACGCCAGGCCGCGCGGGGGCTGATCGCGCTCTCGCCGATCGAGCTGCCCGTCATGCAGGAGCCGTCACCGGCAGCCGAGCTCAAGCCGATCGGCATGAGCCTTCCGATGGCGGGCTGACCCGCCCGCTCAGGCGCCGTCGAAGGGCGCGTCGCGCTCGCGCACGGCAGCTTTGAAGCCGTAGGCGGCGGCGTGCTGCTGGAAGGCGAAGCCCTCCGGGGTGTGGCGGGCGGCACCGTCGAGCAGGGTGCCGAGGATCTGGGCGGAGTGCAGGCCGCCCCCGAACAGCTCCTGCGTCACCACGAGCTTCATCATGCGCAGCTGGTTGACCGGCATCAGCGCGATGCGCTGGACGAGCGCCTCAGCCCGCGCGTCGAGCTCCGCTGCGGGGGCGGACTCGACCGCCAGCCCCCACTCGACCGCCTCTCGACCGGTCAGGCAGTCACCCGTGTAGAGGAGCCGCGCGGCGCGCTGGGCGCCGATGCGCCGCGCCCAGAGCCCGGTCGTGGGGGAGCCCCAGACGCGTGCGGGCGGGTAGCCAATGCGCGCATCGTCGGCGATCACGATCAGGTCCGAGCAGAGGGCGAGGTCCGTGCCGCCCGCCACGCAGAAACCGTGGACCTTGCAGACGACTGGCTTGTCCGCGCGCAGCAGCGCCATGAACGACCGTACGTTTCGGTGCATCATCGCGAAGTCGACGGCGGGGTCCCAGGTGCCGTCGGGGTCGTGGTTGGCCGCCATCACGGCCGGGTCGAGCGGCGAGCCGGCCGGGGCGGCGGCCTCGTTGGCGCTGCGCGCCTCCGCGCTCTCCACGAGGTCGTACCCCCCGCAGAACCCCTTGCCGTTGCCGGCCAGCAGCATCACGTGCACCGACGGGTCGAGGTCCGCCCGCTCGACTGCGTCGACCAGTTCGGTGGCGAGCGGTCGCGTAATGCCGTTCCCACGCTGCGGCCGGTCGAGCGTGATCCGGGCGACGCGGCCGTCGACCGCGTAGAGGAGCGACTCGTAGTCCATCGGCGGGACGCTAACGCCTTCCAAGGGGCCGGGACCGGGCAGAGGCGTAGGCTTTGCGCCGAGGTGGAGCCGGACACCCGCTACTCCGATGACGAGATCCGCTTCTTCGACGCCTTGACCGCGGAGGAGCGAACGTGGCTGGAGGAACGCGGGGTGGTGCGCAGTTTCCCTCAGGGGACGGGGCTGTTTCTCGAAAAGCAGGCCTCGGACCGCGTCATGCTGCTGCGATCGGGGCGGGTGAAGATCGCCTCGAGCTCGGAGGACGGGCGGGAGCGGGTACTCGCCTTCCGCGGTCCGGGCGAGGCGCTGGGCGAGCTGTCGGCGATCGACGGGCGGCCACCATCGGCGTCGGTCACCACGGTTGAGCCCGTCGAGGCGCTCGTCCTCCCGGCGGCCGACTTCCGCGCCTTCCTCGAGCGCAACCCGCGGGTCATGTTCTTTCTCATGCAGCGGCTGATCGGCCGACTGCGCGAGGCCGATCGCAAGCGCGTCGAGTTCGGTGCCACGGACACGATCGGCCGCGTGGCGGCGCGCCTCGTGGAGCTCGCCGAGCGCTACGGGTCGCCCGCCGCCGAGGGGGTCCGCATCGACCTCCCGCTCACCCAGGAGGAGCTCGCGAGCTGGGTCGGCTCCTCCCGTGAGGGGGTCAATAAGGCGCTCCACACCCTCAAGGGCCTCAACTGGATCGACATCGAGCGTCGCAGCATCACCGTCCTCGACGAGGCAGCGCTGCGGCGCCGGGGGGGCTAGAAGACCGGTTCCGGGCATTGTGCTCCGTTTGGCCCTCGTTCGGATGCCCACAAAGGGGCGAAACGGAGCAGGCTGAGCCCTCGGCCTACTTCTTGAAGTAGGCCGCGTTGACCTCGATGAAGTTCTTCCACTCGTCGGGCACCTGGTCCTCGGCGAAGCAGGCGTCGACCGGGCAGGCCTCGACGCAGGCGTCGCAGTCGATGCACTCCTCCGGGTCGATGTAGAGCAGCTCGACGGAGTCGTAGTCGGGCTCGTCGGGCGTCGGGTGGATGCAGTCGACGGGGCATACCTCGACGCAGGAGTTGTCCTTGGTGCCGATGCACGGCTCGGTGATCACATAGGCCATAGGTGCGCGCATAGTACCGTCGCGACCGTGCTGCTTCTGACAGGCGCGACGGGACGGGTGGGAAGTGCCCTGTTGCGGCGCCTGGTGGCCGAGCGGCAACCGGTCCGCTGCCTCGTGCGCGACCCTCGGCGACTCGGCCCCGACCGCGTCCGCGTGCAGATCGCCCTCGGCGACCTCGGCGACCCGGCGTCCTTTCGCCACGCGGTGCGCGGTGCGCGGACGGTGGTGCACCTCGCCGCCACGGAGCGCGACCAGCCGCACGCGACCATCGAGGAGGTGGGCGGCGTCGCAACCTGGCGTCTCCTGCGGGCCGCCGAGCGCGCGGGCGTCGAGCATTTCGTCTTTCTCTCCGCGCTCGGGGCGACCCCGCACCACCGGGCGCGCATGCTGCGCGCCAAGGCGCTCGCCGAGGATGCCGTGGCCGGGTCGGCGCTGCGCACGACCACCTTGCGCTGCTCGTTCGTATACGCGCCGGGCGACCGCCGGCTTGCGCTGCTGGACCTGCTCTCCCTGCTGCCGGCGGTGCCCGTCACCGGCGGCATGGCCCGCGCGCGGTCCCAGCCCGTGTGGGCCGGGGACGTCGCCGACTGCGTGGCCGCCGTGCTGGCGCGCGAGGATGCGTCCCAGCACGTCGTCCACGAGATCGCGGGCCCGGAGACCTTCAGCCATCGCGACCTCGTGGAGGTCGCCCTGCGAGCGCGCGGACGGCCGCGGCGGCTCGTGGCGCTGCCGAGTGGCGTCATCCTTCGTGGCCTGGGGGGCTACGGGACGCTCGCCGGCCCCGTGGCCTTCACCACCCGTGACGAGGCCGACCTGCTCGGTTCCACGATGCTCTCGGCGGCCGGCCCGGCCGGGGCCGAGGCGCTCGGCGTGCACCCGCGGCGGGTCGCCGAGGTTCTCGGCGCCTGATGAACCACTCGTTAGCCGAGGTCCGGGAAGCGGTCCGCCCATGGACGCGCTGCCTCGATCTGCCCCGCGACCTGGAGCAGCGTGTCCTCCCCGAGTGGAGGGCCCGCGAGCTGGATTCCCGTGGGCAGGTCGTCGGGGCCGAAGCCGAAGGGCACGGAGATGGCCGGCTGGCCCGAGACGTTGAAGAGTGCCGTGTATGGCGCGAACCGGCCCGAGCGGGCGAAGTCGCCGAAGGGCTCGTCCCCGCACCCGTGCAGCTCTCCGATGGCCGGCGGCCGACCCGCCAGCGTCGGGGTGAGGAGCAGGTCGTAATCGGCGAAGAAGCCGATCACGGCGCGCGCGAGCCGCTGCAGTTCGTGGACGGCGGACACGAGATCCGACGCGGAGTTGCCGGCGCCCGCGTCGACCATCGCGGCCGAGAGGGGTTCGAGGTCGTCTCCTCGCGCCTCGCGCCCGAGGACCGCGCGCCGCTCCGCCACCGCCCGCCCCTTGTCGGCGGCGAACAACGCGGTGAACAGCCCGAGGACTCCGGGGCCCATCTCGAACGTCTCGACCTCCTCGACCTCGTGGCCCAGGCCGGCGAGCAGCTCCGCCGCGTCCCGCACGCCGCGCTCGGCCTCCGGATCCAGCGGCGCGTCCAGCACGTTGCCCATCATGAGCGCGATGCGCAGACGCCCGGGATCGCGGCGCACCGCCACCGCGTACGGCTCGGCGGGCCGAGGCGCCCAGGTGGCATCGCCCGCCTCATATCCGGCGAGCACGTCGAGCAGGAGCGCCGTGTCGGTGACCGTGCGGCTGAGCACCCCGTCGACGGTGAGGAAGTCGTCGCCGTAGCGCGGCCCGCGCGAGATTCGCCCGCGCGAGGGCTTGAGGCCGAGCAGACCGCAGCAGGCGGCGGGAATGCGGATCGAGCCGCCACCGTCGTTGCCGTGCGCCACGGGCAGCATCCCGGATGCGACCGCCGCCGCGGCGCCGCCGGACGAGCCGCCCGGCGTGTGGGCGGGGTTCCAGGGATTGCGGGAGGGGCCTCCATGACGCGGCTCCGTGGTCGGCAGCAGCCCTAGCTCCGGCATCCGCGTGGTCCCCATGATCACGAAGCCGGCCTCGCGCAGACGGCGCACGAGAAACTGGTCCTGATCGGCGCGGTGGCCGTCCCAGAGCCGTGAGCCGTGATCGGAGACGAGGCCTGCCACGTCCGTGTTCGCCTTGATGGCGATGGGGACGCCGGCGAACGGGCGGCGGTCGTCCGGCGCGACACGGGCGGCTTCTGCCAGCGCCCCGTCGGCGTCGAGGTCGACGAAGACGTTGAGCTTCGGGTCGAGCGCTTCCACGCGCCGAAGCGCGTCCTCCACGACCTCCGTGGCGGACACCTGGCCCGCGCGCAGGAAGCCCACGAGGTCGCTCACCGGCTTGAAGCGCAGTTCGGTCATGCCCCCGGCCTGAGCCTATCGTGGAAGAAGTGCGATACCGCTGGACGATCCTTGCCGTCGGGGTCGGCGCGCAGGCGTCGCTCTCCGCACTGCAGCAGGGAATGCCGGCGCTCGGGCCCGCTCTGCGCGAGGCCTACGGGCTGTCGCTCTCGGAGGTGGGCGTCGTGCTCGCTGCCGCGAGCTGGGGGATCCTTGCCACGCTGTTCGTCTGGGGCTGGCTCGCCGACCGCACGAGCGAGCGGCTCGTCATCTCGACGGGGCTCGCGCTCGCCGCGGCGACGCTCGTGGCGACGGCGTACGCCCCCGGGTTCGGGTGGCTGCTGGCCGGGCTCGTGGTGGCCGGCGGCTTCGGCGCGGCGTCCGCGGCGGCGTCGGGGCGCGCGGTCATGGGCTGGTTTCCCCGCACGGAGCGGGGCTTCGCTCTCGGTATCCGGCAGATGGCCGTGCCGCTGGGCGGCGCGATCGCGGCCCTGACGCTGCCGCTGCTCGGCGGCGTCCGCGGGGCGCTGCTGGCGCTGGCCGGCGCGTGCCTGGCAGGGGCGCTCGCCT